>Ga0065711_1000370_pt1 | contig 71802 bp, 39 predicted proteins | sample Hoacrofraction12_FD_59098 | JGI IMG/M metagenome (GOLD analysis project Ga0065711, IMG submission 59098) | Hoatzin crop microbial communities from Cojedes, Venezuela - Epithelial fraction 12 v2 (version 2) | ecosystem: Host-associated > Birds > Digestive system > Esophagus > Crop | place... | reverse complement strand
TGGAGTGACAACTAATGAACTAATGAAGTGCTAGAAAAATACCTGATGTTAGCTATAGACAGTGTAATGAGTTTCTCCTTAGCTTAGGTAGCACAAAGCAAACACAGGAAAATATCAGAAATAAACTGAATAATCTACTTAAGTGTTCAGTGAATACCCTGAACATAACACACCATTTCGTAACCATTTGTTAAGGAATAAGGAGAGTGGGAACAGTTCTACAGGCTACTGCTGTCAACACAAAAAATCCCTCCAAGACAGCAGTGAGTATCTGAAAATGAGTGAAGCATTACTGCATGCAAGGAGGGTTAATTTAGATACCTCCAGCATTAGTTGTGTAAACAAAGAGTAAATCACACTGCAAGGAATAGGCTGTAAGAGTGGCAGGACATCCGATGGATTGCTTATTAATCAGAAACACTTTGCTAAATGCAAGTTCCCTCTCCAAAATATTCATGCCGTGTTTGAATTTTGTTGTTTATCCCTTTCAAATCAAATAATGTTACCTTAAAATGTGAGGTGCTAAGTATCATACCGGGGAGAGGAAGGCTGGTTAAATGGCTGGCTTTCACGTCAGTGACTCCTTGTATGACTCTCAGCAACTTATTTACTTCTACACTTTTAGTAACACCTGGGATGTTGCAAAAATAAATATAGCAGTGACTTTGACACCCTAAGATGTTGCAGTATTGAACATCATGTCAACAACTTTGAATAAGAAGACTTAAATAGCCCTCTTCGGAAAGCAGATTCTGCTGGGAGAAGTAGGAATAGAAGTTGAATTAGTCTGAATGACAAGAATATGTATTTTTAGAGGACCTCCCCAGAGGGAAGCATAACTGTGCCCTGAGTTGCGGGTAGTGAGAAATCAGCCATACTGGTAAAGCACAGCAGAAAAAGGAAAGAGGAGGAGCAGCGATATGACCAGGAAGCTGCAAGAACAAAACCCTACCAAAACAGAAAGCAAAGCAGTATCAATACTAAGATGTTTCAGGAAAAATAAAAACATAATCTCAGGTTCAGTTGTACCTGAGGGCAAAGATGGTGCCGTTAGCTCATGGGCTTGTTGTTATTTTGGGAGTGCTCAGGACAAGCTGCCTGGTACAAGAAGGAGGCTGCTGGGGAAAAAACAATCTTGAGGGAAAATGACCTTTGAGGGAAGGGGTGGGCAGGTGGTGACTGCCCAAATTAACTGGTGGTGGGGCAGCCCCGGAGCCACTGTGGGCCTGGGGGAGGCCGCAGGAACCCCATGTGCTGGCTGGGGGAAGAGAGAATGCCTGCCAAGCAGGAATGTCCTGTGGTGCTGCCTGTCTCCTGTAGGCCTGGAAAGTAGCCAAGGTCTTCAGTCCTGACCGCTTTGCTACAGCAATGGCAGCAGCTCAGATTACTCTTTTGGCAACTGAGATTTTTGATAAAGTCTTGTCCTAGGGATTAGGTTGCCATTACATGACTCCTAGCTTTAACTAAAACAAAGAAAATTAGAAAAAAATGGTCCTGATGACTTCAAGAGTTGAAGGGTATGAGCTCTAGATGACCTTGATGCCATGACGTATTGCTTTAAAATCTCCTGAAACACAACTTTGGAAGATGATATCTCAAGATGGTGAATGTGTACGGTTGGCAATACCAGTAGACAGAAGGGACAGTGAATCCGAGAGCAGGGCAGAGTCCCACGCTCATGTATGTGCCACGGCACAGAATACGCAGGCCGAGATTTGCAGCCACAGCTGCTGAAACACCATTGAAGGCAGCTCAAGTCTACCACACCATGCCCTACCAAGGTGTAACGGCAGTGGCAACTGTGAAGGTGGGCCCAAAGCTAGTCCAGGTCAAAGTAGGAGGTCTGGAAAGTCTTTCTTATTTTACTTGAAAGCCTTTCCGGGGGGGGAAAAGAATGGGACCCTTCCTTGGATTTCATGAAAAGGAAGTCGGGTCTTTATTGCGAGAGCTTCCCTTGGTAAAAGGTGTGAAATGCGGAAGTCCAAGCAGCCACTCACCTACCTGAGTGTACCAGCACAAGCTGGGCGGGGACCAAACTGCTCTGCATGCTCTGCTCTGCTGGGAGAGGCAGTGAAAGCTGCACTCCTCCCTTGGGACACGATGCAGGGAAGGCTTGTGCGAAGGCAAGGAAAACACACCTACCAAAAAAGGGTAGGGGAAGAGTGAAAAATGAAAGTCTCATGGGCCAGTTATGTTAAGCTGCAAGAAAAGGGAATGGAAAGGACAAGAAATAGTGGCACCCTTTTATGTGACCCCATCTAACTTTAGGAAACCAGTTAATTTCATTCAAAAAATAGGGGCCCACAGTAACAACATTTTGAAGGCTCAAAAAACGCGTATGTACCATAGTGCTGCACTGAAACAGCAGCATTTCAGCAAATGATTTAGCACTGTGGGGAATGGAGCTTCTCCCCATGTGTACAAAGGCAGCACCCATGCTCTTACACAAAAGTCATACCGTTCTTTGACAGACTGAGTTCAAAAGGTTTGTTTAAAGTCTCACGGTAAATTGTAACATATCAGGGTTTATTTTTTTCTAATTTAGGTGTTTTGTTTTATTCACTTTAGTGGTTTTTTTTTTTTTCTTTTTTCTTTTTACAGTGAAAGAACAAAGTTAAACCCTCAGGATTTTGGACCTACTGTCTGAAGGCTGAACTTAGTATCTAATCTCTAAGCTCCCCTGGACAGCCTACTTCATTCTCTTTTTCCTGATGTAAAAACAAGGGTCTCTGGGAAATAGACAGCTAGTAACTTTGTTTCAGGGTGGTCATTTGGTTGCTTCCTGAATCAGGCAGCTTGAGATGCTTGAAAACAACTCAGTGTATCTCCCCCAGAGGATACATATACATCACATCTCTGATTTGTCTAAGCTCCCTTGGCCTCTGCCCAGGAACATCCAGATTTCCTGACTCATGGCGATGTACCCTGTCTGGTTGTACTTCATGAGCAGCAGCTCAAAAATCAGAACAGTATTCTGCTATTTCATAAGTTTTTCCAAGCAGTAAACAATAACACCCCGCCACAAGCTTTATTACATTTATCTTGGAATTCAAGATCCAGAAGAGACTGCTGGTTATTATTTTCTTTAATGTCAGCCCAAAAAGACTGTAAGAAGTTATTCTTTAATAAATATTTTCAGGATACCTTAGTATTATATTAATTAGATGTCCTGAAAAGGAAGAATAAATGCAACAGAAGCTATAATAAGCCAATAATTTTTCTTCCAGCTGAGAAACATGGTTATGATTTTTTATTTTCATATAAATTTTATTGTTATATCAGCAATTAAACGCTAAAATGTGGAGGGTAAATTTAAAGCTACAGAAGCTGAAAATAATTAGTAGGAAAAATTATATTTTATAGGAGTAGTAACATACTATTCAGTAAGTCCTATTCTGGAAAGCTCTTCTTTACTTGCATCTCAAGCATTTGTTTAAAACATTTAAAAAGCAGTAGCATTATCAACTGGCTCAAAGCAGGTTTGAAAATAAACAGTCCATGACTATTACTGGGATTCATGAAAAGAAAACTCTGTCTGACTCTAAAACCTATTTTGGAGCTACGACTGCTCCACTCCCCTGCTTGTGGCATGATGCAGCTGCTCTTTCTTTAATATTTTTGCTGACAGCTACAGCTGACAGATAACATTTCACTTCACCCCAACATCAACTCTATCTCAAGGCTCCCTTACTTAGACTGAAAACGCTGCCTTCCCAGTGGCTTTACCTGCATCACAGTGCAACTCTGTAACCATGTAATTATTCATACCAGTCACTTGTAATGGAGCAGCAGAAATAGGGCTGCAGTCAGGTCATGTGTTGGGGGAGTGCATCAGCCATCCAACGGTTGCTGATGGCACAGCAACAGCTCCTCTTCTTTCCCTTCATCTGCTCTTACATGGTCTGAGAAAATACGCACCTGAATCTGGGAATAAAAATAATATTGCATCTATATCTATACAATATGCAATTGATATTTTGCATCAGTTGTCATATTATATCTTTGTTTTAGTTATATTTGTTGCCGTGGTCCATATAAAAAATATTTTATCCATTTTAATGTATAATCTCCTAGTAAACAGGCTTTGATTTCTTGGTTCATAAAAGTTTTCATGTAATAACCAATCATTCAATAATACTGTGGTGATCCACCCACAAATGCAGCACTCTTTGCCTCCCAGACAGAAAACAAGAACAATTACAGTGCTCCCAGTTCTGCCCCTGAACCTCTGAAACCGTAAGAGAGGAGCAGAAGGTGGAGGATCGGTTTCAGAAGCTGCCAGCACATAAGAGAGAGACCCAAAGAGAAAAGTGGGAAGGAGGCATTGCTCAGTTAGTCCTTCAAAGGATTTCCCAGGAAAATTAATTATGATTAAGACTGTGCGTACATCTGTCCTTGTTTGATTGATGGCTCAATCTAAAAAATAAAAACAAATAAATGCTTTGCTATGTTTTCTCAGGACTTGCAGTGAGGCACATTAGTTTTTGTTTGGATTAAATATTTTACCAGACTGCAAAATCCTATTTTTATTACAGGGTTTTTCTAGCAAAATTGAAAGAACAGGAAGAGAAATGCAAGTTTGTAATCATGAAAAAAAACCACAAAACAAGCCAGAAGGAAAGGTAAAGGTTAGAATACTTTATTGTTACAATGTAGGGATTAAAACACAATCTTCTACCTCCCACTAAAATACTTTAAATACAAGGTATTCTGAGATGCCTGCTTTACTCTCTGCAGAAAAAAAAAAAAAAGATGTCTACTTTGTGTGAAACATTTAAATATTCACCGGAGCAAGAGCTGACGCTTGAGGACAGTTCAAGATACATGCAACGTCATGGAGTTGTTCTTATTCCCTGTGACCCAAAATTCATTAATTTTTATTCAGATACCCATTTTGAATCATGCAGACAATTTGAACAACAGTTGCCTTTTGTGTAGTAAGAACTTAAAACACTACTGGGCTTTGACGGAATTGGGACATATGGAAAAAGAGGGCAGAGAAACAATTTTCTCATCATTTTTCTACTTCACTCTGATAGTACCTCTGATGCAGAGTTTCAGCATCTGTGCAGGGACAGGAGCGACTCTCACACATTGATGCAATGCACAGTCGGTTCAGTTTATTGCTCCACTTGCATGGTTATATACATTTTTCATATCTATACACTCAATCACGCTTATTCGGATAGGCTACAGACATAAATCACGCACTGTTCACGTGCCCCATATTCTCTTATGATTGGTAACTATGCACTAACGCCAATAGCAACAGACCGCCTCCACGTCCTTGAACACATCTTGTTTTTGCTAACCCACATCCTGTGCACTATCAGAACTTTCTTAATTGTTATTCTTAGCTGCCCTTTCCAGCGGCCTGTTCAGTTATGCTAACTGTTTTGCTTAAGCGGCCTAGTCATGCTAACTCTCAAGCTACATCGACCCCAACACTCTTACTTCTTGTGATGTTAGTGTGGGGGAAAAAAAGATCAGAAATGGCAAAAGAAACTGTTTCTGCAGTTCATACGTTCCATTTTCATTTTTTGTTTCTCTGAAACTTTATACTGAATTTGAACCAAATCTGCTACAGAGTACTCAAGCCAATGCTTTTAGGCAGGATGAGTTGTTTATTAGAAGAAATTGCTAAGCATAATTTCAGCTGCAGGCTCTAATCAGACTATTCTGCTTCCAGTCCCCCTACGGTGGGAATCCCCAAGGGGCAAAGCCTTGGCAGCAGGATGGATGCATAGCTGTAACACCAGGGGCTAAGTGAGAAAATCACATCCTTGAGCCTTTAGAGATAGTGTGCGGGTGTCCCAGCCCTCCTTTAGGCCACAGGAACCCATTTAATGATGGCGAATATTGGTATTAGCCTCATACTCCCATTTCTCTCCATAGAGAGAACCTAAGCAAGCACCAAGACATCACTGAAAAAAATATCAACCAGTACAAATAAATAATATGGTGTCACTATACTATGAAGACAGCAATGAACGTAGCTTTTCTGTGAGTCCAGGGATGATACTAGATTATATAGCCTTTGACAGTTTAAAAAATACCTAGGTACTGTTGTCTTTTAATTTTGTTTTATTTTGTCTTCTTTGGTACAACTCGCCTTCCACAGGCACATCAAGGATGGCAAAACTTTGCAGTTCTGTCATGCAGTTTAGAGGAATCATCTGGATTTTAACTCTGAGGAGTAGCATTTAATCTGTGTGACCCCTAAAATCAAAACATTTTCTTTGTGGAAACAAGCCTGCCTTAAACAGCTTGCATTAAAACTGCCTTGTAGTTAAGAGGTCAAAATTCCCAAGGACATCACAGAAAAGTCTGGCAGAGTGTTCACCTTAAAACTGCTGTCATAGAGCATTGCAAGCAGGAAAACATAAATTGCAGACATTATGTTATTTTTATATATTTTCAGAGTGCTGCCAAAATAGTTCATTTCCAGATCAAATAAAGGAAAAAAAGCTTAGCAAGCTTGGCTGAAACCATTATAAGGAATATTTAGAAATTTCTCGGGGCATCTTTGGGAAGGCTTTGTGTGTATCAGCTCACCAATCATGACCATCTCCTTTTTTCATGCACTCTCTAAGAAGCCATGAAATCCACTAAGAATAAAACAGTACAAGTTGGAACAGATGCTACTTCTGATATTTTGGTTACAAACAAAAATACATTAATTTATTTAGTAAAACGTCTGGTTTTATTTTTAGCATCTTTAAAAATGCTTCTTTTTGAACACGGGAGGATTTGTTGGTAAGCGGTCTTGTCAACATAGATGCATTCTGAGTCTCATCTGTTAAATTCTAGCAAGGGAACTGGTTGATCTAAGTTAAGTGCTTCAGTAGCTTTCTCTGAAATTTTCTTTGCGAATCCTTCCTTAAAGTTATGAGAAAGCTGGGACAAATCAAGATGTTCCATCCAGATACTTCTGTGAGGCTGACACAGATTTCTCTGGTCTAGAAAATAGTAGGAAACTCTGGTAATAGAAGTGTTTGCAGGATTTCTACTAGTCTGAAGTTTTGTCACCGTGTTAGCGAAATATAGCTAATCAGCTGGGAGCTAGCAATAGATGAAAATGGGAAGTGTAAACGTAAGCAGATATTAAATGCTAAACTGAAAGACAGGTATGCCAATTGACTTACAAATGTGATGTTAAGCTGGGACATAGAAGAGAAGACATACTACAGAGCACGCTGATACGACCCCTATCTAAATTTGCCTGACATTTTTCATTAAAAAATCTAGTCTTGTGTGAAGCCCAGTTGTTTACAGCTTTGCCAAACCTCAGTTGTTCAGGCTGGATGTCTGGCTGAGTCTGGATTGTTTTTGGAAGTTTCAGCTAGAATGCTTTGAGCATTTCCAAGAATGAGATGAGTGAAAATTGTTGTTTGCCCATGTGAAAACAATCTCATAACCATCTTTCTGAAGAGCTTTAATGTCTTCGTGTTCCAGAGTGATCTACTGAAATTTGGCCAGGGAACTGCTTTGTGGCAGCGAATTGACTTTTTCCATCCTTGTGAAACTTATGCCAGGCTAAGAGCCGCTGAAAAAAGTATTTCACTGAGAATACCTGGTAGAGATTTCTAGCTAACTTCTGAGAATAACCCACGTACGCTGATGCTGTCCCAGTTCCTCGCATGCCACCTGTTGCAGCTGACTTATGCACATGCTGTTTCCAGAGAGCCCTTCCATCTCAGGGTTACAGGGTTAAGCAATGCTCTTCCCGCAGTTACTTCTTCATCAGCACTGCAGCACAAAAAACGTGGTGAAGGCTCTTGTTTTCTGTTTCAATAATACTTCCTCGGCAGAGCCTGTGCCATGGTGGGAAAAAATGGTGTGGACAGCATGATTGCTTTTGCTGCTGGGGAGGGACACTGGGAAGGAACAGAACGGTGACAAACCCTTGCATAAAACCTTGGCACCTGTCAGTCAGGATCTCTTTGCCATTCATTGGTACTGTCCATCACCTTTGCTGTGGGATGGAAACAGTGTCTTTGGGAAGGCAGAAGATAATCTACAGTCACTGACACTTTGCCAGTGTAAATGTGCTTTAATTAAGAATTTATCTGGATCTTCTCCTGACTTGTTTGGAATCAGAATTAACTCAGTTCATGCCTCTGTGGTCTGAGATTTGTGTCATTCCTCTGTTTGGCATTCACCATCACCTGCTGGGCGAGCTGGACTTCTCTCTGTGTCCCAGTGTCCACCTGAGCTGACCTTCCCGCTGTGCTCTTTGGAAGTGGTCATCTCTGATCCCTTTCTAATAGCAGCAACAGTGCAGAGACCAACCTCACCCACCTGCGTGGCACCACACCTCCCTGCAAAGCTGTCTTCTTAGTTCTTTCCTCTGGATTTGGGAACACGGTAGGCTTCTGAGGCAATATGCTCAGCCTGCTTTTTTTTGTAGAAACAGCTATGGCAGCTGCTATTCCCGTATTTTTACCATGCTCACTGCTCCTCTTCTCTCTGCTGCACTCCCCCTCGGGAATTCATTCCATCTGACTGTGCCATCTGTCTGAGTGCTTCTGATTTGCTTGCCCTCCTCTCAAAAATCAGGGCATTGCAGTTCTGCTGTGGTTTTGTAGAGCAACAATCCGCATTTCCACTTCTCACAATTTTATCCTTGTTTGAAAGCAATGTGGTAACAGCCATACAGAAACTGTTAAGAATTTATGGGCGACACTTTGCCTGTGTCTGTTTTTGGGAAATTAGACAATGCCAATGCTGGTTCTCTGACCCTCTGTCCAGTTGTCACTGGCTGGTCATATCTACGTTATTAAACTTCCTCAGCCTTCAAAACAGGTTGGCTATGTCCAAGCTGCCAACCCCTGGCTAGGATGGTCCCCATCCAGGGCTGATTCCAGAACCATTCCAGGAAGCCCACTGGTTAGTCCATGCCAAAATTTTGGCCAAGCTCTGGCACTGTTTAATCTGCTAATTTAGACATAATCTTCATGTCATACTCATCTGAAAACATCATATGCCTGCAATCATCTCAACAATCGCATAAAACCCTATCTGCTTTATAAAGATATATTTTATTATTATTGAATCAGACTTTTCTAAGATTGCAGATAGAGTGACTGCTTTCCAAGAATATTTTGAACTTCCAACACTGGAAAATTCTAGCATTGGAAGAAGTTTTGTGACATGTTTAAACTGATTTTTTTGAGTTGGTTCCTTAGGCTTGATTTTAGTCTCTCCTCTGCACTCACATTTCTTTGCTTTCTACTGTTCTGCTTCAAATGTCTAGTTCCTTGTTCTCCTTTCATTAACTGAGTAAGAAAAAAAAACCCAGACAATTTTAATAAAGCTCAGGGACCAATGTTTCCACCTGAACTGTTGTAATTAATGAGCACAGCAGATGATATTTTGGTTAGATGAGTCAAAACTACTAACACTTCGTTGGGTCTTCTTAGTTCCTCATGGACAAACAGTGCTTAGAGCTACAGGCACTATTGTGCACAGGGTTTCACAGGACTATCTTCTTTTCAAAAGGAAACGTGAGCAAGGGAAAAAATGCCAGAAAAAAAGCTTATTTTAACCATATGTGGTTTTGGAGGACTGTGTTTTATTGAACAGCAGTTCAATGAGTAACATGAAAAAATCATACAGGCAATTCTTAGCTCTGTCAGAGAAGAGAATAATAAGAATTTCTGATGCATCAACAGCTAAACTGTAAACAGGCAACAAACCAGACAGAAACTCCAATAATCACTTTGAACCCTTAGCTGCAACAGAATGGTGTACACAACTTTTACGCAGTGGGAACGTCAGGCTGTGCAGGGCTTTCTACACTGTCCCATCCAGAAGCAGAGCACTGGGGTTGCGAGCATCAAACTTATAAGGATTTGATGACAGCTGAATCCTTTGGCTCTCCTCTCCTGTGAAAGGACAGTGTTGGTGCCTTGGAGCCCCAGGAGTTGTTCCTCCTGTTACTGAAGCAGAACCTCAGAGACAACTCCGTCCTGAAGTCACAGCATGAAGTAAAAAAGACCACCCCTCTTCTTGCATAAATTTTCAATGCCCTGTGTACAATGCATGTTTTGCTGAAATTAGAAATTAATATATCACAATTTTAAAGCAAACCAAAAGGACTTTTACCTGCCAACATCCCTGTTCAAATCCTTCTCCAAGAGCTGATGAAATCATCCGACATAAAGCAGAGCAGAGACTGCATTCTTTACAGAGCTTTGAGTGATGCATATTTTACCAACTCATCCATGAGAAAGGGATTCTTGAACAAAATGGCTAAGTGAAAGAAGAGATCATTTAAAAAATATGCTTATGTGGAATTTTAGTTGTGACATGCACTGTGAACATTGCTAATGATTTCAGATATCAGACTATTCTGCTATTAAGAAGCAATTCAATACACATTTAAACTGTAACTCTGAAAACATAATTTATGTTTCCAGTACTTTTATCTTAAACAGTCTTTCAGGCTTAACAAAAATTTGGATACAGATTGTTTAAAAACTTGCAACTCCAGCACGAATTCAGCTGAAAAGTTTCTGAGGAACAACTATTACATCAATAAACATAAATCTCTACATATATGTAAGATTAAGAGCCTTGCTATTCAAGATAGTCACCTTTAATTTTAGGTTCTTGAGCCATTACTGAAAGCTTAAAAATATTACTGAAAGGACTGCTGTGACTTCTGAGCCATTGCATGCAACTCCTTCACATGCTCAGTGACAAACAGTATGCTCTGCCCTACTTTCCATCCATGGGAAGAGTTGATTTGGATTTAATTTAAGGGTGAGCCAAGTGCTTTTGAGATAACATTTTGCAGTTCCCTGCTGCTCTGTTCTTATTTGCAGGCCCAATAAATACTGTTTTGCAAGAACAATTTTCTCATTTGAACTGCTCAGTATGACAACAAATTCTTGTGGTTTAAGACTAACATAAGCCAGTTCCAGAGCACCTGCCGGGAGATATTATGATTTTTGTGTACTTCAGCTGAGGATATGGTTAGCTTGTGTTGTTGTAGGGTATGAATTACAGTTTTTCTTCTAAAAATATAAGTCTTCTGCATTTGGGCAATAAAGGAAACATAACATTTGCATTCAAAACATTTCAATAAAAGCATCCTTGGTGAGTTAACAGTATGTTTTTCATGTCAGAACTATAGTGGGATAAAGAAACCTGCTTTCAAGGGCCGCAGCCAAGCCATAGTAATTTAAAATAGCTGAGCATCATGTCCTTCAGTTTTGGTTTCGTGTCCTGCCATAAGCAATCAGATGAAAAGAGAGAAGTTTACTAAGTTTGTAAGCCACTGACTAGTTTTCCCAAGGTCAGCTTTAAGCCTTGTGCTGTCTCTGTGCCAACCCCTGCAACTCAGTCAACTACGGGGAACTCCACAGCATGGTTTGTGGCAGCTGGGGACTGCATTTGTGCTCTGCTCTCAGCAAGCAAACCAACCAACCAACCAACCAACAGCGAGTATTTCTTCCAAGTATTTCTACTGTCTCCCTCCAAGCCACATTAACTTCTGCATCCACAGACAAGGTGTTCTGCAGATCTGCTGTTCAGCATGTGAAGAACCACCCTGTTCTGTTTGTTGGTGGAGACTGCTTCGAAGCCCGTATAAAGCAAAAATAACCAGACAAAGAGAACAGGTGCTGGGACGTAACAGGAGCATAGACTAGTTTTCTACTAGAAGTCTATGAGTTTGAAAGATGTCAAAGTCGCCCACCTTCGTTGCTTCTGTCCCAGACACAGCCAGGACAGGAGGCAATCAACACCATAGTGCTGCAGACCCCAGCTCACCGAGCCGCGGACAAGCAAGGAAGGGTGAAGGCAAATGTGCTCTGGCTGCCGCAATGCGCAGAAATGATCTGGTAACTCCAGGAGGTTCTTGAGAACAGGTTTGCCTCTCACAGCAAATGAATAAAAAATTCTAGATCTAGAATTAGTACCATAAACTTCCTGACCATCTCTAGACCATTTCTCCCTAATGTTTCAGAGGAGCACAGAAACCAGCAGTCCTTAGGAAGGCTCTACTGTACTTTTACTAGTCATAATGGAGACTTAAAATCTACAGTGCTGGAGATTGCTTAGTGAAGCCATCTCTTGCATCTGATAAACAAACCTGAACAAAATAAAGTGGCCCATTAGGATTTTCTCAGACACCTTTCAGTGCCCTGACACTTATTGACTCATTTGTGAAATGAGTTCAATGATCTTTGCCTTGTCAGTGTTCAGCAACTCTGTGCAGGACCTGCATGCAACATACCATTGTGCTTTTGTTATGTGAATAAGCGTCTGTTAGGAATCCTGCCACAACCACTAATTTATTCCATATAAACAGCAGAGAAGTCATGAGAAAATACAGGCTGCTCTACTACCAACCTTGCCTACCATCATACAAGCACATTTAAGTGCTGCATTTTGGTCAGCTCTTGCTTAGCATAGCAGCCATGCTTAATTTATGTTGTCTAAATCAATGTGTTGAGTAGCTACCACTTTCACTGAACATGGAGATGATTTAATTTATGAATTCATCAACCACCTTTTTTGCAAGACCCTTTTAGAATAATCTGTATGTTTTCAGCTGAAGATAAGCATAATTCAACATGTTACTGCTTTAGAACTACATTGCTATATTTACTATAAAATGGTGGAATAGAGATCAAATATCATGCTTTAAATTAGTAGGTGGCACAATGATTTATTTTTAATGTGGAAGGAAGAAGTTAAGAATTAGCAGTTTGATGGTGAATAAATCTTGACAAATCAAAGAAGTACATTTTGAAAAAAAATTTTAATTACTGTTGTGTAAATTCACAATCTAGTGCCAGAAAGTATATAACTTTTCTTTTCAATATGGATCAAGTTTTCTCTTAAAAGTTGCAAGGACATTCCCCCCCCCGTGTATGAAAAATGTTTCAGAACATCAGCCTTCTGAAAACTTGTCTCCATTTATTTGTGACCAATTTATTCCTGAAAGAGTTCAGAGCACATGCACAGTTTCTGTTCAAAAAAAGAACTATTTTTGCTTGAGACAAAAGTAGCAGTTTAAGGAGGAAACAAGACTGTTTTGATGTATATACATCATGTGTACTGCTGAGGTAAATCAGGAACTTCAAAAATGCGTATCTCTTCTGTTTAAAGCCTTGAAAATGTAGAATGGAAATAGAAAGAGAGACTATGATGAAAATCACTAGCATTGTCAGAGTCAAAAGCGAAACTGTGATTTCTTAGTTGAGAGAAAAAAGTGTAAAGGAGGCATGAAGGAAGGGTGTTGAATAAAAAGAGGCTGGAGAAGATGGATGAATGCTTCTTCACAATGCATGAGTAAATATGCATATGGTAAAAGTAAAAGGGAACAAAATTAAAATGAAAAAATACGTGCAAAGCTATGTAGACAAACACATATGTAAATGGGTACTTGATTTTCACTGTGTTTGATTAAAGCCAGAAGCTTAGAATGCTTTCAAAAGAATTTTTATGTAAGGTAGGAAAAGGTGTTAGAAGTCAATAACTCAAGTCCTGAGCCACCCATTAACAGGTGACAATGGAGACATGTTTTCCATTCTACTGGATCCTTTCTTCCTGAGCATCTAACGCTGAATCAGAAGAGCTGAAATTAGCATTGTTCACAAGAAACTAGTGAGAGATTTTTTACTTCACTGGTTAAGAAAGCGAATTGCTAATAAAAAAACCTGCAAAACTGGTATTATGTTTACAAAGCCACCTTAGGTGGGACTGGAGTGAATCAGATAAAGATACTATTAATTACCATGGGATATAATCTTTTAGTAATGTTTTGGGCATCTTCACAGTAAAATTTGCCTTCACTGTGCTACTGCACTTTATATGAAGATAGCGTGCTGGTATTTCTATCAAAATTTCAAATAGGAGCTACAGAAAAGTGAACATATGCATAGTTCCATCATGGCCATTGTTTTGTCTCATTCAGGGGGTGTCTTTGTGTGTGTATGTGTATATGTGTGCATTTAGAAAGAAATACTTTTTGTAAATAATTGATTTTTATGTAAACATTTTACTACTTTTGATGAAAGTAGATTTTTTTTCCAAACTTCTACTTTGTAGAAGTTCATGGGTTTTTACTTCAAACTCCGCATAAGCAATCTTTTAAGCATGAAAGAAATTAAGCTGTATAACGTATCTCCAAAAACAGACGGCTCTGTTTTTAACAAAATGTCTTTCCTCTCACGTGTACAACCCATGCTATGACCAAAGTAAAGGAGAAACAATCATAATTCTGTTCCTTTGGCTATATCTCTTGGATACACTCCAACATAAAATGCATTAGCACAAAAATGTACTTGTCCTTAATTAATTTATGGCTTAGAGCAGAATACCAGAAATAACAGTTGAACTTCAGCTGCAAAGGTTTTAAAGTCATGGATAAAATATTGTATAAAATTTGTAATAAACCTTAAAAAGCACTAGAAGACAAGTAGAACTAGTTTTCAATAATCTTAGGAATTTTAGTGATGGACAACTGAATGTAAAATATGTTTATTTTGTAATACATTGGGTTCTATTGAATTTATTGTCATTGCGGGAGAGAAAATTGTTTCAGTTTTACTACTAGCCTGAACAAATACACTTACTAGATGGAACTATTTGGTTGGGATTTTTGATTTGTTTTGTTTTGTTTTTAAGTAGCTTGAACCATATAAAGTATGCTGGCACATCTTGTTCTGAAACATGCATGGTTAAGGGTTACAGAATCTGCATGATAAACTATAGCTTTATACAGGAACAGAGGACTGGAAAGGATCTAAAGGGTCATCAAATCTATTGTCCTAATATTGCAGGAATCCAATTTTATAATCCTCTTCATAAACTTATCAAGCTCCATGGTGAGTGCAGTTAGGATTTTTGCTCCTGTTACTCCAGCTGGAAAATTGTTCCCAAATCTCATTGCTCCGAGTGAGAACCTGTTGCTGGTTTCTAGCACAGATTAAGTTCTGGCCAACCTGTGCCAATGGGTTCCCTTGCCAACGTTGTCATTTAGTTTAAATGGCTCTCCCATCTCCCTAATGTCTGCCTCCGCGATATATTTATAGATAGCAACTGGATCCCTTAACAGCCTCTATTTTGCTAAGCCGCACAAGCCAAGCTCTTCATTCTGTCTTCTCATATGGTAGGTTCTCTATCCCCTGATCATCCTAGAAGCCCATCTTTGTACCTGAACAAGTCTGAGGTAATGTGCTACAAATGATAAAGTACAACAGTCTTGTATAATAGCATAATAAAAGAAACCATAGCAAACAGAGTAATAATTTCAGGCTTGCAAGCACATGCTGTACCGAATATTTAGGAGGTCGAGGAGAGATTTTAAAATCTTATAAGGGGATCTTTGTTAAAAATAATGAGTTTTTTAAATTGAATTTGCAGTATTAAAGGTTTTAGGGTTTTAATCAAAATCTGGAAAATCAATGAAAATTATGATTTGGTTGTGACCTGCATCCAGCACAGTATGCAGTTGATTAGATTTGTGACAGTAATCATTGAAGAAATGGGTCTGACATTTTGAAAGTTTGTTTGACAATAATGACTGAGAAAATTCATGTGAACACTGCATGTGATGAATCTCTCCTGGAGAAGCCGCAAGTGCATTCACACATTGTCTTTAAGAGATTTCAGTGGCAGGGGGCTGGTTCCCTGGAGTTAGCTCTGCAGAGGGCTCATGTTGGTGTGAGCCACTGGAAAGCAAAAGAGAATGTGGGGACAGCTGATCCCATCACCTCCCAGGACCACAGAGAAAAGGATATTTGGTCAACTCCAGTATCCCCTGGTCTCTTGTGCTGTATCTTCTCGGAAAACTCCAGGAAACTCCTGACTCCCAGCTGTTAAGACTGTGATAGCAATCTTTTTTGACTGTTTTACTTTTAATCCTTACTGAGTCGATAGTTTAATCAAGTTTCAAGGGGAGCTTCACAGAGAAGCTTTTCCCTGTCCATGCTGAGCCTGCCATCCCAGGGCTTGGGGCCACGATCACTGGAGTGTAGGATGTCTCTGTTAGTGTGGAGGAGAGACATTGTGGGTGTGTGTGTGTGTGTGGCATTTCTTTTTCTACGATCCTTCTGTTCTCAGGAATAAACACACTAATTTCTCTTTTAGCTTTTCTCTGTCCTGTAGTGCAAGAAAAAAAGGGCTTTTGTAATATGCTATAGGAAAAGAGAGGCACAAATTTAAGCTGGTATATGCACACACAAAGATCAATGAAAATTAAAAGCTTTTAAAATACAAGCAATTTCTTAACCAATAGCAAATGGGAATCCCAACCATGATTACAAGCAATTCAATACACAATTAAGGAAATACATGTCAGGGCACTGCATGGGTGGCTGCTCCCTGGGGGCTGGGTGCAGGTGAAATCCCTATGGGTACTAGTGCATCCATGGGGATCCACTCCCATGGGCATCAGGCACTTCCCTGGGGATGGGCATGTGCCGAGGCCAGGATGGGCCATGGGCCCACCAGTGGGCCCAGCTTGGTGGGACCCATGGCTGGGCAGGGCAGGTCTGTGGGGAGCTGGAGACTGGCCCTGCTGTGGCGATGTTGGGACAGAGGCTGATGGCCCCAGGGGAGCTGACATGGGGTCCTGGGCCCTCAGGGCCCTGACAATAAATTAATGGAACTGTAATTCTAACGAACATTTCTGACAGTGATAGTCATCATCAGATAGTTGATTTGGTAGTGGAAGCTATTGCATGCTGCCTGCCACCACGGTGGCCTGTGGGCCGTGGGAAGTAGGTGCCCCCGTGGGAAGTAGGTGCCCCTCATGCGTCCTGAAGCCTTCTCCAGTGATGCTGGTGCGGTGTAGGGTGCTTGCCAAAATCAGCTTCAGTTTGTGTCCTGTTCTGACTAGCTGTGCGTAGCCAGACCTTCAGAGTGCCCCACCAGACTGTCCGTCCAGACGGATTTGCCCTTCATGGTACCATACCCAGTGTGAAAGCTGGGGCTTCAAGCTGCAAGGGAGTGAAAAGCAGCTTTGAAAGCTCTTTGTTTTCCCTGGCTGTTCCTTTGAGGATCCTGGGAACTGTGGCTTGTAGATCACTGGGAAGATGGGGACTTTTTTCAAAGCTGTCATTAGGGTATCTTGGCCAACCTGCCAAAGAAAACTTCAGCTTTTCTTCTGCTAAGTTTGGTTCCCTAATCCATGGTGCACTGGGGGAAAAGGGGCATGTGTATGTGACCAAGGAAAGCTGAGAGGCTTTCTCCAAAACAAATCTACAGAGAATCAATAGCTTCGTAGTACTGTACTGAGTGTAACAAACAAAAATGATTCTGTTTAGTGCCTGTGATTATAACTCTCACCAATTGGCATGGAAAAACCAGCCCAAAAGGCATCCTGCTGTGCAGAGGGCTGTGGTGTTTTTGTAGCCCTCTTAGGTTAAAGATGCCAGGGAGGCAACGTCTGCAAGCCAAGCTGCTGCTTTCATTAGCCTAAGAGGTGCTTAGGAGCATTTTTGAGGTACCTGTGTGATGGCTGTGAGTGAAATACCAGCTTTACTCAAGTCAGTGGCAAAATCCCGTGGGCTTTTCAGTACCACACAATGTTGTATAATGGAGAGTATTTTAATTAAATATGCTGATATTCATCCCAACTGTTTCTTTTGCTCACCATAGTTACTGTGGCATAACTTAAAGTAGAGAAAAAGGCATGTATAGGCATAAATATTATCTCAAGATATTTTAAAGTTTAATGAAGGAAAATGTTTTCCAGAGCAGTGTAAAACATCTACCTTATCCTGCTGCTTGGTAAAACATCAGAGGATATAAATTACTCAAGTCTTAACTGTGTTCCAGGATGCCTCCTCTTGGGAAGATTTAGGTGTAGTTACTACACTTGTAAAATGACTTTAAAACAATATATGGTGTAGGGAAAGTACACTCAAGGGCCTATTTTTAAACCATGTTTCTAGTGAACAAGGTTTCTGCAAATCATGAACACCGCTTTTTTTTTACATTCAATATATCAGACTTTAATTTCATTTAGACTGATGAAAATCCAGAGTAACTTCTGTAAACTCAGAAGAGTCAAGACAAATGAGGTCAGAATTTGACCCATTAAGCCTCCACCCTTTTTTTAATCTTAATAATTAGTATGAGCTGATTGACAGAAAACTATTCTTAGTTTCTTATATTTTGTGAATTGCACTGAAAACGAAGCTCTTAGCTGCAAAAACATGGCTTGCTTTCTTTTATTAGCTCTACATAGTTTCACATTAACTTTTAAAGACAATAGTTTTGATCCTTCATCTGCTCAAATTAAGGAGAAAGCTCTCACTGACTTTTGAAGGACAGACTTTTTGTAGGGAAAAAAAATTAATTTCTGTAAATCCCATGTGCCTCATACAAATTATCTCTACTTTGCTGCTTGTAAACTGTCATGCCAGATGTAATTTAGAGCTTGTGGGTGTAACAGTGTGATAACCCAAATTCTTGTAGGGAAAGATTTCTTCTATTAAAAAATAAATAAATGGATGGATAATTGCTCAGTTTTCTCCTAGAACTAGCTGTTCAAGACTGAAATTTCCTAAACAAATTTTCAAGAAAGTATTTATCAATAATCCGATTTTTTTCCTGTAAAGCCAAGTTTTACTTCATGTGCTTGTACCAATTTAGCTGTGATTACAGCTGGTTAGGATTTCATTATTGTATCTATCCTTGTGTTGTTCCTAATCCAGTTAATCTTGTTCTTTCAATTCAAAGCAAGGACAAAAAAAATCTACAAATACCAAGTTGGCATTTACTATTTTGCAAGAATTCACATGCAATTTGTTAAGAAATAATGGGGAAATGTGCCATACACTGTTCTAGCTGCTGTTAACTTAGACACCGTTGTAGTCCTGCTTTATTCCTTAAATGGCAATGTCCCTAGTATGACTACATTGTTATTAGGACAACTACATAAATGATTTCAATAACAGTCAGTCTGTAGAATTGAACAAAATTGTTACTGTTTTCTTTGAAAAAATCACAGCTTTTCAGAACACCATGTTGTCCTTCACCAAATGTTTTGCCAAAGGAAAGAACTCCATGGTCTCACAGCCCTCAGAAGCCCCTTGGCACCACCAGTCCTGCCGCTGAGCCTGCCTGAACACATCACTGGTCAGATCCATCGGCTTTGATCTTTCCATGCTTGGCTGTGTCTGAAGTGGGTTTGACCTACTAAACTTACACCATAACCGTGCTGCGCAGTTGAGAAGGTCAGGGCAGAACTCAGGGAATCCACAAAAATGAATTTAAATTCTGTTTGTTTATGCAAACTGATCAAACGCTTGAATGAGCTCACCATGAGACCTTGCCTCCTTCCAGTGTTATGGGTCTGTTTCCCATACACCCTGCAACATCCCCAGCTTTCCAATGCACCCAGTTCCCTCCATGTATATGGCACCATATACCATCATATTTGGAGTTGTCACCATGTCCCCAGCCTTCCTTTGTTTGCTTTTTGGGCTGTGAAAGAAACTGGGCTGCAGCTCTTGCCGTGCTGCCGATGGCCCAGCTTGGCCAGCCAAGGCAGTCACGCATTCTCACTGAGCAGCTAGAATTCTGCAGGCTGCGTGCAGCGTGACTCATAGATGGGCCAAGCTGGACGTGTTACTTCTCTGCTGTCATTTTGTCATCCCATTGCATTGCATTGCACACATTCTGCGGAACCAGTCTACTCAGTGTGGAACCCAGCGCATTACCTCCCAGCTTTTTCCTTCGCTTGTTACAGCTGCTTTATTTTTTACTGGAGGTAGTTACTTGGTGTGGATTACTAAGTTAAAGGAGAAAGCTATGACTTGTGGTTCCGGCTCTTAGGAGGCAGCAGGAGCACGAGGTTTTCCCATCTGGTTTGGTATACTCTATCATAACTGCAAACACATCACCAGTTGTATTCTGGATTCTTCAGGTCATTCTGTCGTGGCTTTGGAGACACATAGATAAAGTCGATAGGAATCTCTAAATTAAAAAATATAAGCATTTTCAAGCCTCTTTAAGTATGGAAGTCTGTGTTTTCTAGCTGTCAGGCAGAGCAAGCAGAACAAGCTGCTTCTCGCTTTGTCCTCGTGTGCAGCCCCTGAGCCTTATCTTTTCTCTAGGGAGCAGCAGGGACCCCAGTCAGCCTCGGGTGGGAGCAGCAGAGCAATGGCACAGGGACACCTCCATCCTCGACTCCCTCCTCCCCCGTCCGGACCTAGATTCTAGCGAAGCCCCTGCTCTGGGAGCATCCCTCGACACAGGTATTACTCCACACCACGGGCTGTCCGGCTGACATGCAGGAGTTTCCAGGTGGAGCCATGCTCCCAAATTCATAACATTCAGGAGATGCGGTTGCAACAGCATGGCTGGAAAGCAACCCTTGAGCTTCCTGCAGATGTCAGCTCCAGGAGGTGACCAAAATGACTCGGGCCATCTCTTGTCTTTTAACCGCTCATCTGAATTGCAGATCTGTCAAAGCCCTCAGGGCCTGTTGAGGATTACCAAGGACATCCTGAATGTACATTATTCATCTGGGATTTTGCCTGTCTTTTAAAAGCCCCATTGCTAGTATGACATTGGTTATTCAGTAATCTTTATTTCATTTTTAAAATGCCTCATGATGCTGGAACACACTTTGTAATTGTGAACCCAGCTCGAAACCTGGACGGCAATCACTAACTGATTTTACAAAAATTTCACAACTTTAAGCCAAATATCGTATCATGTTCTTAAATGTCTGACTCATTTGGAAAGCTCAGGATTGTCTGTAATTATTATGGCCCCAGAAGATCTATCTCAACAGTCAGAAAGCAACTCCATTTTTAGTCAAGCATTGTAAACACAATCTTCCTGGAACTGAAAGTTGTACATTGTGCAATTTTTATGGCTTGTATATCTTTTCTTTTTTTAGTTGGTTGAAACCTGCAGTACATGATATAAATCTCCTTAAATTGTCATTCATAATGTTAATTTCCATTAACTTGGCATAAATAAGTTGTTTTCTTTCTTAAATTTGTATAGTTACTGTTTTACCTTACAGTGTTACACAAACAAAACTTTATTTTTCTTTGATACAAAGTTGATGTGAGTACAAACTGCTAATGAAATGTTTCTAGTTATGGAGTTTTTAAACCAAATTGAAAAAAACCCCACAGTATTTTCATTATGTATGTGTTATGAAGTCCAATAACTGTTCCATTACTTCAACTAACCATTTATTTAATTCTCCACCTTTGCAGAGATTTGGAAAATTTTCTCTGAGGTTTGAGAAAGCCTTATAAAATTGCACTTTTCAGTTTTTTGAAGACACAGTGGGCACAACAATTCTGTTTTTTCCTTTCTAGAAATGTATCTTGAAGGTGTAAGAGATCAGTCAGTGACAAGTATTTATACAGTACTCTCTAGCCTTGTTCTTGCTTATTTAAATAATGTCATGCATTTGGCTACCTGCAGGAATTGTTTGCGCAACATTACTTCATACCCTGGCTGAGCAGAGGGCAGGGGAGCTAAGCCTGCTGTTGGCACACCAGTTCGTTATGTCTCTCCCATAATGTGAAATGCTAAATGCTGGGTTCTGACAATGTTTTTATTTTCTAGGCTTTCCTATCCCTCTAATTACAATTCTTGGTCTTCAACACATATGCTTATTGCAACGAGTCCAAGGTTTATCAGGTACTGGGTGTTTGCTGCTTTCCATGGGGTATGGCCAGTGATTTCTGGTGCCTGGAAGGCTGGTGCAAAAGCCGAGCCACACTACCACGCTGACATGTGCTGCCAAGCATTTTTCCGTGCAAGCTTTTGGTTTTTCTTGATGCCAAAAGGAATAATGTTTGTATCAGTAAGTAGAATTACAATAAAAGATTTATTTTGCAAGCATGACGGCTACCTTAGGTCAAGCATGTGGCAAACTGCCAGCTGTACAGAGATTCTCTAAATATGGTTATTTCATACCAGGTCAGTTTTGCAGTCCTAGAATCGACCGACAAACTACTGACTGATTTTTACTCTTTTAATTTATGTTCTTTGTTTGGCATGCAGTCAATGATGTTGTACAGAATGAATTTTAAAGATATAGTAGGATAGTAGATTTTGGAATTAACTTTGATTAAATGAGTTACAGAGCTTAATATGGAGGCAAATAGTTTTTCTGGGTTTTTGCTGAGTTTAATAATTTCTCTAAGACAGTGACATACAAATCCTAAAGCACTGTGCTGACAAAAGAAAATCTGGAAGTGTAACTGGATAGAAATGAACATGAACTGATTAATTTAATTTAGTTTCCTAGCTGATAAATATTGTAATAATAAACAAACATATGTATTCCTCAAACTGCATTTAGCTTAGCAGAGTCTTTCAGGTTTAAAGATATAAAATACTCTTAATAATTCAGAAAGGAAATATTTATTCAACGTGAGGACTTTGTCCTGACTTTTCTGAATATATATATACTGTGAAGTGTTCTTAGTATATACACAGCAGAGGCTGAGGCGGTTAGTCTGAGCTTGCTTTTTCTGGACAGCTATGCTTACCAATGGAATACTGGATGCTCTGGAGAGCTGCCCTTTAACTTTCAGTTGGGCAGGTCTGAAAAAAACTCTTTCTCCTCTGAAGTTCCTGTGGTGTGCAAGTAGACAAATAGAGATAAGGAAAAGCTCTTATCTGTGGCTTATGCAGTGAATATTAAGAGGAAAGAGGTGATGCTCACTTAGAAACTAGGGATAGAAACCCGAGTGAGGTTTATTCTCACGGGGAGTAAACCATTATGTGAAATGAGCACGTGAGAATACTTTCTGTTACATCTTGTTTCTTAAGATAACTGAATATAGCACGTTCATATGACAAGAGGTCAATTTGCATCCTCACAGGAGGAAAACTGGTTAATCTTCCTTTTCCCAAACCACAGGCAAGAAGCTAAAAAGCAACAACAATACCATTTTGAGCAATTCAGAGGCAGGAGGAAAGACCAGGGTTTTTACCATAACTAGCATTTACACCTAAGAAAGCAGCTGCTCGGATGGCACAGGGTCCGACTCGCTCCCGGCGGAGCCAAGATGTGACAGAGCTGCCAACAGCAACCGCAGCAGGCCCTTGCCAAGGCCATGAGTCCACCACACATGCACAGGAGAAGCAGCCCAAAGTAATTTCTCAGTCACCTAAATTTCTCTGAAGGCAGCTGAAAAATATTTAAGTAAACAAATAAGTAATGCTGAGACATTACATAACTGCTGGGTCAGACAGTTTTTCACTAAATAGAGAGAAACAGTCATTTCTCTATTTATACACTGCTTTCTTACCTGATTTACCAATCATATACCATCTGTATATGCCTCGTTAATTTTTTTTTTGGATGATGACCAAACTTTTTGGCATTATTGTGAAAAGTCAAATCAATCTTTTGCATTTGTATTGAGAGACCCAGTGATGCCTGAATATTTAGAGGCACCCACCAATTCCCTTCAGCAACACTAAGACCCATATTGCTCTTCTGTCATCCACCTCCTCATAGGAAATAGGAACTTCAAAATGTTATGATTATTTTTTTTCAAATTTACCCTAATTATTATAAATTAGTCTCTATTTTCACTGGGTCTAACTAAAAGAAAGCTAACACGGATCCAATGTTTATTGCTGTTTCTTAAATTACTTGTTTTGGACAATCCTGGCCAGATTCCTCCCATTCCTCCTCCCAAGAGGGAGCGTTCAGCACAAGGAGTTGTGGTTGGCGAGTCAAACGGCTCCTTTTCCAGTTAGGTAGCTCAGTAAGGGTGAGTTTTTGACCCTTTCCAGTATATTTTAGAAATACTGGATTCTCTGCTCCTCTCGGCCAGAAATGTCCCTGCAGCAGTGGTTTGTGTACTGATCCTTGTAGAAAATCCATCCCAGCAGCACAAGCCGCTTGAGTTTGTGACTTCATTAACACAAAGTTGGCAGGATTGGTCACAGCAGGGACTGTGAGGGGCAGACATATTCTCACAGCCTCTGTCATGTCCTAACATTTGCCACCAAGCGTGGCACTGTGTCAGATGCTGATATAGGTGCCTACTACTGCCTCTCCACCCAAGAGCATTTGTGATAATGCATTTGTGGGTTCAGTGCCAGTTTATCACTCAGTTTACTGATGTGCCCAGATTAGGGGCACAACCTCTTTAGAGAGATTGGTGGTGGCTCAGAGACGCAAAACTGAGACCTCTTAGCACACCCCAGGGGCAAGACGCAGCGATGTCCTCCAGCCACGTCCTCTCTCAGGGAGGCTGGGGCAACACCGCACTCTGCCCCGTGCCTTTTTCCATAGAAAGAAAATCAGGGGATGCTTTCCCTGATAGACAGGAGCCATGGTGGACTTCAGCAGTGGTCACTGGAGATGCATGACTGAGGATGAGGACAGGCCTGAAGTCTTAACATAACCTCAGAGAGCTTGGGCTCCATTTCAAAGATACTGCAGATTACCGATGAAATCTAAACTCCTAGCTCAGTCACACAAGTGAGATACTTAAAGCTGAACAGTGTGAACTTGTGCCAGTGCAGATGATTTTATCTTCATGTAGTCTTGTAAAACACCCACTCCATTTGTAGGAGCTCTTTTAAATATCTTTCCATGGCTCTGAACTGAATTTACTTTCTAAGAAAAGCAGCTAAGAATTTTTTACTCTATTCCAGCAGAAGAAAAGAGAATTCAACCTTTTTTAGAAAGTTAAGCAAGGTATGGTGTTTGGCTAGTTGCAACAAGACAAACAGAATTCACTTAGATTTTATCCCTGTTGAAACTGGGTTTTAAGAAGTCACAGCCATTAAAGCAACTTGAATCTGTCAGCAGGTAATTTTAGTTATGTTAATGCGAGACCAAGCCCATGCAAAGATATTTATTTGCTTCTTCCTTCTCTCTTCCTTCCCTACTCAAACTAACTATGCTGTGTTTTCAGCTTAGCCTGACTTGTTGCTCTGAACAAAAAGCCAGGTGAAGTTCTGAGCAGATTAACATTGACAGGCTGTTCAAAAAAAATCAAAACCAGCTCAACCTGCAGATGTTGGATAACTCTTTAATTTTGTTCTTTTCGAGTGAAGAAATTGTCTAGGGATTTTGAAACCAAGACTTTAGAAGAGGCACATAAATATGGTTTCTATAAATGAAAGCTATTAAAGTTGATGAGGCCATTTTCAATGCCCAGGTGAGGTATCTGCAGGTTTTTGTGCTGCTCCCTGTCAGCCTGAGGCATGGATATTATTTAAAACAGTTAGGCAGATATTTACTTCTGTACTTTCTTTGCCACAAGTTCTGAAGTCAGTGGAAAGCCTACAGGGAAATAATGACAGTCACTGGGCTGGCACTGCCAGGAATGAAGTAAGACTCTCCTTTCCTTTTACCTCTTTACAAGTAGTATTGACAAGTGAAGGCCAGGGCTTTGAATAATGCAAGGGCCACTCTGGAGCCTCACAGTGCTAGTCCCCTTATCAGTGACAAGAAGCAGAAGAGGTGAAAGTTTGTGCCACCCAGCCCAGCAAAAGCTGGGAGAAGCCTGGTGTGAAGTGGGGGTGTTGTGCAACCTCTCTCTCTGCTTCAGCTGCCCATTCTCTTCATGACCCCTGTTGAACTGCTCTATCTCCAGACCATCCTTCAATAGCAACTTAAAATACGCCTCTAGAATAACTAATAACACTTCTGCGTGCCATGACCTAACTTACTTGAGAAAATTAGGATTCTTTTATGGTTTCCCACCACCTTCCGCTTATTTTCTCTCCGCAGACTGTGTGTTTATGGTGAGTTACACTTTCCCTTTGCACGGCTGATTCGTTTTCCACTTCCTTTGTTTGTAAAGGAGCAGGCTGTGGAAAGGAAAGGCGGTAAATTAAACAGCGCCAGGGCATGAGCACAGATACTGGAAGGTGAATGTCTGTACTCTTATGAAACTGTTGGAGTGGCCCTCGACACACTTTTGGCCAGGCCACTTAACACCCTCCCGAACCGTTTGAGAGCGTGTTTCAGGAGTCAGCATGGTCTAGGAGCAATCAATTCCCAGTGGGCAGTGGGGATGCAGCCAGCCATGTTATGGATGCTAAGAGGGCTTAAGAGCCTGAAGGATTTTCCAGGACAGCTGGCCTCACAGTCAGAGAGCAGTCCTGGACATGGTTAATCTCCAGTATACATGTAGACAGAAAATTCCTTTTTTTTTTTTTTTTTCCTCCCAGCAGGAAAAATATTATTGTAAAACCACTGAAATTGATAGTGAAACTCAAGGGCAGGTTTAGTATCAGAGACTATTTTAAACTCCTTGTTTTGAAAGCAGTTAAACTTCACAGAGGAGGAACCTTTTGGGAGGTGGAAGGCAGCCCAGTCTAGCGGAGGGGGTTAAATTCACCTCTCACCAAACAACCAGGCATTCATGTGCAAGCTGGTACTCTGTGTCTATCAACAACTAAAACTTCCTACAAAGAAGTCACTGAGAGAGATTTGGAACTTGCTCCCTGCTTTGGTTGACAGCTGAAATTTGAGATGCTGCAGATGTGTTTTTACACTGTTGTCTCTTGGAGACAATATTTGTAGAAGATACAGGTCCTCTGTATAATTTCTTTTCCCTTTGCTGTAAAATATGTAAGCTTATCTACATCATGATTATTTTTTGTTATTTTTATAAAATGAAAGAAAGATGTAAATGTAAAATGCAAAATGTAGCTATAGTTGTTTACTGGTTTCAGCAAAATGAGAGCTGTGCAAATCACGGCTACCGAAAAGAATACGGGATTCACGATTCGCGTCTGGTCAGCGAGAGACAGCAAAATACTTCCCTTGACCCAAAGCCTGGAGTTTGCTTTTGGGACATTTAGCTTTTTGTCTTGTCTCACACTTGTTAAAATCCAAGTTAATTTTGAAATAAAAAGTAATTTTGAAGTGAAAAGTAGAAATAGATTTTGCAGAAAACTAATAGGAGTTCGTTTTTGCATTTCCCAGTTGCATTCCCTGTTTGCCCTGTGGTTCATTCCTAGGTTAAAGTAGGATTGCAAGGACCACAGAATGACTTTACTTTCCATGCTGTATTCCCTCAGTGATATATCAGTTTTAGGTATTTTGGTTGGTCATTGTAAGGCTAGGGACAAGGGACTCAGAAGCAAGAACTCTGATGATTATCAGCCTGGGCCTGTCTATTGCTGCTTTCAGCAGTTTCCTACCATCTTGGAAGCAGAAAATACATTGTTATAGGAGCAGTGGTCTTTAGAAACTACTTACAAGAGATGCAGCGTAGTTCATAAGTCCACAGTGTATTTGGTCTTGCAGGTTATCAGCTTGGTTGTATGCTGTCAACAAAAATAAATGACTAATGCTTACCTAACACCAAAGATTAGTCGTCTGCAGGAGTGGAAAATGTTTGGTAGGCCAGCTAATCTGCATCACCTCTCTTACCATTTCCCAGGCACGTTCTGGCTGTCAGATGATAAAACTAAAGTTTAGTGGGTTTGGACTGAAACTAATGCTGGCATTGCTAGCTTTATCTTCACGTGAATTTCACAGTTTGATTTTCAGTTGAAATGGCATAGCTCAAAAGGGCAGAAAGCTGTAGAACAATATGTGAAGAATCACGATAGGGCATAGTGCTCATCGAGCCCTCAAGGGGTGGCTGTGTCTGGAGACAGGCTCCATCAGCTGGCTGCAAGGTACACAGCCCAGGAAGCAGGGGCATTCCTCCCCTCCAAGGATCCGTGCTTTTCCTTCAAATCCAGAGTAGTCCTGGGCACAGGACACTCCAGAGGGCTGGAAACAGGCCAGGAAGAGGGATGAGTGGGACCCAATCTCCTCCCATGTCTCCCAGCTCAGCTGAAATGTGCTAGAAAGGCTGTACTGCAGGCAGTTAGCGCTGTTGCCACCTACCTTGCTCCTGGCCAGTCCCTTTCAGCCACATAGCCACTCCAGAGAACAAACATCTAAACCCTCATCAGATCTAGCAGCATGTTAGTCTAGTGGTGTCAGCTACTTGAGCTGTCTCTTCTCCGCGACTCCTGTTTGTACGTTCTGGCAGCTGGGAAGCACAGTAATCAAAACACGGGTAGAGTGATATATAAAAGTTTATTTTTTTGACTGAATGATGATCTAATAGCTTATCATTCCTCATGCTTCATGCATCCAAGATGTTTTTCCAGATGAAGCCTGGGAAACATGAATCTTTGTGAAACAAGTCTATGTTACTCCTTAGTTGGTCAGCATGCATTACTCAAGGAAAAGTATTCCAGCTGAAACCACAAGTTTTCCTGAAAATGAGAAAGTTGATGGAATTATACTAGCATAAAGTCTGTTCTTTGTAAATCTGTGCCATAATTTAGCCAGAGAAAAGTTTATCTTGGAATTAAGAAAATGGTGTTAAAGCGATATAAATCTGCCTTAGTGATGACTGGGTTTCCTCTTTTACTTTTGTGAAATCCTTTTCTGCTTTCACATGGATTATACCTATACAGAACAGCACCTGGATATGGAATTTTCGGAAATCTTGTTCTTTTCTTCTTGAGAATATGCTTATCCGCTCATTACTTTTTTTCAAGCAAAAGGAACTATTGTGGGTATAATCCTTGGTGAATATGATCCATGTGCTACAATACTCCACAGTTGTAAGAATCAGTTTTAGAAGCTATAAAATAAATCTTTTATAAAGCAAAAAGGCTTTGCTGATTCTCGTGCTGTACCTCAACAAGTGTCTTTTTTATAACTTTGCTACTTTTCTACACTATTTGCAAGCAGCATAAAAAGTTCTATTCATCAGAACAAATTAGGGAATAATGAGATAGCAGTGACTTGATAGAAGAAAGTAATCTGTGTCTGGCATCTCAAACAGTCACTGCAGTTTTGTCAGATACCCTTAACAGGGACAAATTGTCCTTCTTTCTCATAACTAAAAACACTCAAGTTTCTTCCACTGACGAGACACCGATGACAAAATGAGGGAGACACTCTGACATCCATCTGCCATGGGGCAATACGTCCTCCCTGCATGGGCTCCTCTGAGCAACACCATGGCCTCTCCCCCTCACTCAAGTGCAGGCAGCAGGAGCAGCCCAGGGACCAGCCCAACCTGCTGCATCTGGCAGAGGGCTTACAGGGCGGGAGGGAGCTCACAGAGCAGCACTCCCAGTGCAGGTGGTGCAAACCCCACTGTGGAGGCAGCGTCAACAGGATGACAGGAACATTTCTTCTTCAGTGCACGAGGCTCAGTGTTCATGCTTGGGCGTTGCTCCGCCTAACACCTCTACGACAAATGCTTTTCCAGCAGAGCAAGCAGACTAGGTGAAAGAACAAAGGCGGTAGTGCTGTTGGGTAGCTAGACTAGCCACAAGTCCCCTCCTAGTCTGTGGCTTGGTTGTTCAAGCTCTTTCCTGAGTAGGAATTGTCCTCATTCATAAAGTATCCATACCTCCGTGCCAATACTCCAACAAGGGCAAGCAGCTAACACATGGTCTCACAAAAGCACACGGGTCACGTATAATACTGTCAGAAGGAACAAACACCTTTTCCTGTTTGCTGTTGCAGATAAGTCATGATGCATATGAGGGCAAGAGATTGGGGGAGGGTTAGTGAGCACAATGGATTAGTGCTCTAGGCGTGAATGTTTGGAAATTCAGGAAACTCCAGAATTGCTAAGGGCAGATATTTGTTCCATTCTTCATTGTGTTAGTCATTTGGTTTAGCACTCTCCTCTGACCAGTGTGACTGAAACAAACACTGGAGTCATCTGCAGAAGAAAAACCAAGAATGAGGTCTGCATTCACTTGGCATGGTGCTGTTCAGCTACCGCACAGTCCGGAGTCTGACACATGTCTGCTTCATGCAGCATTCAGGTCCAGCTGGGCAGCATTGCTCAGCATGTGCCTCTGCACAACGCAGCCATCAGTTCCTACCTGGTCCTATGACAACCTCTTGGCAACGTGATTCCTTTTTATTTCTTCAAGTCAGACAAAATAATAATAACAAACATTTTCAGAGTCCAGGAAAACAGCCTGTAATAACTACTAATAAGGAATAACCAATCATAAAACTATTGATTTTAATCAGTCTTTGAGGTGGTGTGAACAGTTGCATCTCTACGTGTTTGTCCTGTGAAAGCCACACCACTGAGGCCATGTAGGCTTAGTTCTGGCTATCCAGATCCCTTGGGGCTAAAGCCATCCATCCCCATCTGGGGCAGTCCTTGCTGAGGACTTCTAAGCCAACAAGGTCTATTTGGTGTCCCTACCTTCCTCTCTTTCTGACATCTAAGATGATGTCTTCTTTTTTTGTATTTTTGTTTGGGTTTTTTTTTCTTGGTATCTACTACTTGCAGATACAGACTGATACTGTTTAAAATATGTTCTAGCTCTCCTCCTCGTTTATGGAAGGTTTCAGATCTGATGGAGGTTTTATATGATTTGACCTCCATTTTTAGTATATTTAAATTATTTTTCACTCCTGGTGCTATACATTGATCGGTAATCACTGTGAAGAGATTTGGCTTGCTCAGTACCTTAGCTCTCAGCAGTATCTCCCCTGTGTACCAGGCACTTCTGCACAGCACTTTGCTCCACTCCAAATGCCCATGCAGCAGAACATCTGAGAAATAAAGTTCCTATTATACAATTCCCAAAGCCACAACTAAGCAACAATTGCAGTTTTGGCTCACTAATAACCCAATTGCACCAACCCTACCATACATTGTTAGCCTGTCAGAAACCCAGCACTTTCATGTGATTTCTTAATCATTAGATCTGCAACTGAACTCCAGACTACAAATTTATAGCCAAAGGCAACAACTATATCGTGGCTGTAAATCAACTTGTGTGTATGTGTGTGTGTATTATAGTATTATTATTATTATTATTATTTTAAGGAAAAGCACTACGGAGCCAAAAGCAGCATGTCCAATTAGCAGGAGGGACTACACTTCAAGTTCAAAGAACCCTTCTGAGTTATCTGATTCTAACAGCACTAGTAAAGGAGCCTAATCTAACCTGTCATTTCAAGAGCTATAGGGAGAACAAATTGCCGTCAATGGGGTAAAGGTTTGGAACAGCATGCAGTCTGTCCTCTCCTGACATCCTACTCAGCAAATTCCTCACAGATTTCCTCCTGATGTCAGTAAAACTAGCATAAAGGTTATTTCATAAAATCTTGTGTGGATTGCTAACTCGTGAAAACCGAAGGACTTGTGCCCAGAACAACAATACAGACTCAAGTAAATAATCATAGCATTTGTCCTTTGTGCTTAAAGCTTAACAAACGAGTGAAACAGGGGAGAGTTCTCATGCCAAGTACCAATCCTGTGAGCACGTATTGAAATGAGTAGCCAATAAATGTCGAAATCAAGGTGACTGATCGCATAAAGACTTCTTGTTTGATGGAAGACTGTTACGAAAGGTTTCCAGTTTAATATGCAATATGATGAGGGGTGGAAAAAAAACCCAGTAGAGTTAAATATTAAATGCTAAAGTCATTATAAATCATACCAGTGATTTCTTCAGGGAACACAATCCCTTCAGCAGATCAGGAATGCTGTAAGATACAGAGACGTGATCAGGGCAGACAGCAGGAGAACATTTGTTACCCGTGTTAGACTGGCAGTGTCCCCAGAATCAGTTTTTGGAACCCTGGTGAAACGACAGATAGGCAAAGTTTTGGGATTTTGGTATTTGCATACTGAAATAATTTTGTGCAATTGGTCAGAAGCTTTTCTTCTTTATCATGATACCATCAGAAATACAGATGGATGTCCAAAAGGATAATACTAAGCACTCCTTTCCAGCACACAGTATTTCAGCCAAGATCACTGGTATGTTCTGGCTGCTTCACGCTGCTCTAATTAAAACTCAGTCATCCTTACAGCTGCTTTGTATTCCTAGAGCACTGCACAACAGCTGGATCACACCATCGAGTTTGGCCCTCAAACTCCTTGAACAGTACTGTGTGAATATCACAACTTTGGCCCTTTCTGTTACCATTTAAGCTTGAGTTCACCTGCGTCTCTGGCTTCAGCACACAACACTTTTGCGTTTGGATAACATGTTGGAAAAGTATCAACATCGTAACTGAGGAAAGAGTAGCTGTTAGCATGACACTGATTTTCACAGTCTTTTACACAAAGAAAGGCTGTTAGGGGCAATGTTGCAGAGAGTGACAGACTGTCTGCCACACTCACTGTGATGTAAGATGTGCTTCAAAATAAATCTACAAGTGCTAAAGGAATTTCTGAAAAGGCTAAGTTTGACTTCCTTTAGCGACAATCATAGTCTAATTAGCTAGTGATACAAAACTCCAGAGCAATTGGTTAATCTTCTCTGTTGCTGTATAAATGAATTAAAAAAAAAAAATTGCATCTGACCTTTGTGGACCTATATTGATTTACATCACATAAAATCACGCTTTAAATATGCATTCCTTATTTGTCTGTTAGCGTGCTTATAAACCTATAGTCAACTACTTGGTCTTTACATGGCTTCATGAATTGTTATCTCACCTTCTACAGGGACAGATGGATCAAAGTGGCTGTCTTGAGTTATGATGTGACAGGGTGACACACCGCCTTTCGTGAAGTCTAGCGTACCCAGCGAAGTGCAGCTGGTTGATTGTGCAATGCTTGAGGTGGATGATGTGTCTCAACTAGTCATGAGTTAAATTTAAAATTAATTGTGCACCTTCAGGTCTAACACTTGAGTCATCTTACTACAGAGAAATCACTAACGCAGCATGTTACTAAGCAGAATACACTGTAATGTAATAATCTGTTTTTCACTGGAAAACATATGTCAGACAGACTTGAAATATTTATTCTTAAAACATGTAGGATGTTCTAGAGCCATTAAGCCATTCACGGCAAGCCATGAAAAATAGTTTTGGTTTAGAGATGGAAGTGGCTGGAGGCTGTGACCCACAGGGACTCAGAAGGAAACACTTAGAAAATAGAGACAGATTGAATCCCAAGTGCTCTCTCCTGAGAGGAAGCATGGTTGGAAAGTTTAAAACCCATTAAAGTTAAACAAATTGAAAAGCCCTATCTGAGAGGAAACATAGTGCAATGTTTATTTTTCCATTACAAACCTGGGACCTAAAAGATTTCCTGAGGTTCTCAGGTATTGTTCATGCTTATAATGGAGAGCTGTTTTTAGAAAGCATAATTCATGTGTTTAATCCAAACTGTTTGATGAAAAACACACTGCATGAGCGTTCAGGAAGTTAAAGGCCATTGTATACCTGTATCACATATTGTTTGGATAGGAGCAGACCTACAATGCAAGGAATCTCATCGTGAAACTCACTCAAAAACGTTGGGTCTAATTCTCTCCCCATTTATGCTGCTGGATGAATTCCACTGAAATAATGAAGTTAAGACATGCGTAACCAAGGATAATAAAAAGACAATCTTCCTGCTGAGTGTGAAACTACCAAAATGCAAGGCTAATGTGAGCAAGAGATTTATAACACTGGCCTGAGTCAAGTAGCAAGCCATAGCAGGCCCAGTGTACCATTAGCCAAGCTGATTCGTCAATGTATTTAGATTTTGCCCCATCACTAGTGAATTGCTGCTCTGAGATCCTTATCAGAAGTGTGTGTGATGTTAGTGATGTTGAGAAGTATCTGTTTGACTAATGAACAAGCTGCAAACTAAATCCAGAGATGAATTTAACTGAGAGGAAAGATTTGGAAGCAGTGGGATATTATTCATTAGATCTATTGCTACAAAAACTGGGCAAGTTTCAGACACACAGACACTTCTTCAGCTTTCTTCAGTCTATTCAAATTGTAGTTGATCTAAAGCAAGATATTTCTCTGTGCAGATTTTGCTTTCTAGTATTCTTAGACCATCTTGAGTGAACTGGATTTAAGTAAAAAATCAAGACATCAGAAAATATGACCATACACAAAAGTAAATTGGAGTAAGGCAACATAAACTCCTGATGGTTTCCTTTGCCAATTAGACAAGCAATTTCAAGTAGGATGAAGAATATATAATTTTTAGGAGACTAACTTACTTTTTACATCTGAGTTTGGCCCTGAACCAAGCCTAAATTCACTGTTGCCTTTGTATTGTAAATGACAAACATCTTTATTACAAGTAACAGTCAGGGTATTCTACAGTTAAAGACTGGAATTAATTACAAAGACCTACTTCAACATAAAATAGGAAGGTGACAGGATGGCAAGGTGACAGGTTAGCAATATGGGTATTCTATGCACATCTGTTTAATAGTGGTAAGTAATCATAGAATCATTAAGGTTGGAAAAGACGTCTAAGATCATCAAGTCCAAAAATCAACCCAACACCACCATGCCTGCTAAACCATGTCCTCAAGTGCCTTATCTACATGTTTTCTGAACATCTCCAGGGATGGTGACTCCACTACTCCCCTGGGCAGCCTGTTCCAATGCCTGACCACTCTTTCAGTAAAGAAATTTTTCCTAATAACCAGTCTGAACCTCCCCTGATGCAACTTGAGGTCATTTCCTCTCGTCCTATCGCTAGTTACCTGGGAGAAGAGACCAACACTTGCCTGACTACAACCTCCCTTCAAGTAGTTGTAGAGAGTGATAAGGTCTCCCCTCAGCCTCCTCTTCTCCAGACTAAACAACCCCAGCTCCCTCAGGCTCTCCTCATAAGACTGTTCTCTAGCCCCTTCACCAGCTTCCTTGCCCTTCTCCGGACATGCTCCAACAACTCAATGTCTTTCTTGTAGTGAGGGGCCCAAAACAGAACACAGCACTCAAGGTGCAGCCTCACCAGTGCTAAGTACAGGGGCATGATCACTGCCCTGCTTCTGCTAGCCACACTATTCGTGATAGAAGCCAGGATACTGCTGGCCTTCTTGGCCACCTGGGCACACTGCTGGCTCATGTTCAACCGGCTGTCAACCAACACCCCCAAAGTCCTTTTCTGCTGGTCAGCTTTCCAGCCACTCCTCCCTAAGCCTGTAGCATTGCATGGGGTTGTTGTGACCCAAGTGCAGGACCCGGCACTTGACATTCTTGAAACTCATGCAGTTGACCTTGGCCCATTGATCCAGTCTGCCCAGATCCCTCTGCAGAGCCTTCCTACTCCCAAGAAGATCGACACTCCCACCCAGCTTGGTGTCATCTGCAAACTTACTGAGGGAGCACTCAATCCCCTCATCCAGATCATTGATAAAGATGTTAAACAAGACGGGCCCCAAAACTGAGCCCTGGGGAGCATCACTCGTGACCAGCCACCAGCTGGATTTAACTCCATTCACCACCACTCTCTGGGCTCAGCCATTCAGCCAGTTCTTTATCCAGCGAAGAGTACACCCGTCCAAACCACAGGCAGCTAGTTTCTCCAGGTGGATACTGTGGGGAACGGTGTCAAAGGCCTTACTAAAGTCCAGGTAGACGACATCCACAGCCTTTCCCTCATTCACTAGCCGGGTCACCTGATCACAGAAGGAGATCAGGCTGGTCAAGAGGACCTGCCTTTCATGAACCCATGCTGGCTGGACCTGATCCTCTGGTTGTCCTTCACGTGCTCAGTGAGCGCACTCAGGATGAATCACTCCATAATCTTCCCCAGCACCGAGGTCAGGCTGACAGGCCTGTAGTTCCCAGGATCCTCCTTCCAGCCCTTCTTGTAGATGGGTGTTACAGTGGCGATCCTCCAGTCATCTGGGACCTCCCCTGTTAGCCAGGACTGCTGATGGATGATGGAGAGTGGCTTGGCCAGCTCCTCCATCAGTTCCTTCAGTACTCTTGGGTGGATCCCATCTGTCCCCATAGACTTGTAAGTGTCCAGGTGGCATAGCAGGTCGTTAACTGCTTCCTCCTGGATTGTGGGGAGGTTTATTCTGCTCTCCATCCCTATCTTCCAGCACTGGGAGCTGACTACCCTGGGAAAGAAATACACACTGATGAGCCCATCCTGTCTTCTGTGCCATTGTTAGTCAGTGACACAGGGCAAGACTTCACAGGGTAAATGGGTTTTTAAGGGCTATCAACACCCTGGCCAATCTGTAGGGTCAAGGGGGAAGAAAGGAGAGAGATGTTCATAGGAGAAGACAACAAACAGTCAGATTACGCTAATTTTATTGAATGTGCTGTGTGAGTGACAACTTGAAAAAGGCTGATGGATATGAAAGAGGACTGTGAAAAGATTTGAAGATAAGGGCAAGTGGTTTAATTTTATATTGCTGAATGGCATTCAGCAGAGGGAGTCAGAGAAGACTGTTGTTTGATGCGGATGATACGCAGGAAGGATGATTTTCACAGCTATGTTTTGTGTGACACCAAGGCTGCGTTATTTGTAAACTAAACAGTGCCAGGGGCCCTATTCTGTCCCTGGGGTCAAATAGCACAATCCAGCCATGCTCATACTGCTAGATTCTCTTCTTTTCCAGAACAGGGTGGCTGGCTCTGGACCTGGCCTTCCTGAACTGTGCCCAGGAACTGGTTGGGAAAGCAGTGGTTTGCCTGGACCAGAAAGGTGCCAGGGAGAATGTTAAAAATTTAGCAATACAGTAGGCCAAGTGCCAGAGCTCAGGACCGTTTGCTGTCACTACTTAATTTCCTAGGATAGACATAGTCTAAGAATGCAGTGTAGGTGCTTAAGAGGACAGAGATGTGAGCATTCAACAACCATGACCTGGCATTTTGGAGAAACCCTGAATTTTCTGGAAGGACTGAACTGATCTTGCCCATTTACCTCTTAGTGGTATCATGTCCTCTGTGCTCTTTTTTCAAACTTCTTTTCAACTTTCCTTCATGGCACTTACTGTCTAATAATGCCATGCAGTGTTTAGCTTAAGATGGCGTTTACCACTTGATTTAGTCTGCATTCCCCATTTTTCTTGGTTATCTGGAATAAAACCATTGTATCACTCAGGGAAATTATAGAGTGACCTTTGTCATGCATGGTCACTCCACTCTCATTTCTCTATGGAACATGATTTTCCAAAATTTAATTGCATTCCTGTCTCTCAAGTGAACCTCGTGTTAAAATAAGATCTACTTAACAGCCTGCTTTGTTTTGTAGTGATGAATTGTGAATGATCAAAATGTTGACTGAAAGAAAAGGAACACTGGAAAATGTTCTTTATCATTTTCCTGCATCACTTTTAAGTTCCACACATTTAAAACTCATATCAGCATCTTGGCGTGCTGAAAAAGATGGTTACCCTTACTTTAGGACTCTGTTAAATTTATAATTAGTGCCCTGGATTCACTGCCTGCCACACACAGAGTTGTTGAAATGGTTGAGCTTTCTACCACTATCTTTTGGGCACGACAGTATTTCTCAGTTTTTAGAAGACTCTTGTTCTTCCAGAAGGCAGTATTTCCACTGTGGTTTTTGTAAGTAATTCTGTTTATAAATGCATCTTTATGTTTGTTTCTTTCTAGGTAGGGATGAGATCCCGAAACCAAGGTGGAGAAAGCTCGTCTAATGGGCACTTCTCCAGTTCCAAGCCTGTCATCAGCCATGCAGAGAATGAAAAACTTCAGGAGGATGCCAAGAAAAAGAACAAACCTCATCGGAAGGAAGATGAGGTCATGGTTTCAGCAACTGTCAAAAGGCACTCAAAATCACCTGGACCCACTGAACGAAAGAACAAGAAGTCCATAGAGCTTTCTAAAGAGGACTTGATAAAACTCCTCAGTATAATGGAAGGAGAACTGCAGGTAAATTAAACATCTTTTAAACTATATTTTCTATATACCTATTTATTTTTAGGTTGCCCAAAAACCACAGGGCTCAACTGACAGAGACATGCAGATTTAAGGCAAAGGACCATAAGGAGACAGCAGTGGTAGTTGGTGTTTAACAGTATAGTCATAGTTTTAAGTACTGCTTTATTTACCATCTCTATCTGCAGCTACTAAAGCAAAAGAAATTATAAACACCTGTCAGAACTAACAAAGAAAGGGAGATCTGCAGGGAGGTCTTGAGCGCTTAAAAAGAGGCAGAAAACAGCCACAGAGAAATCAGTTTGGAGGAAGGGTGGGAAGACAAGCAAATATAGTGAGTGTAATTACAACGACTAATGAAAATATTCAAGAGACAAATCTGCAAGTCAGTAATACAGAAAAAGGACTTAAGATGTCCCCTGGACCTTCTGCATATTCAGATGTTGCTCAGGGCTCAGCCAAAGCTCTGCCTGTCCCTCCTGGCCTCCAGCACTCTACACATTCCCTGCCTTGCAAAGACCCATTACTTTTATTTCTAGGAGTAGTGCTTGCTTGAAAGTTTTCTCAGTTGTCCTGGTCTGCATGTTTATTCAGCCTAGTAGTAAGTCCTGGATGGCAGGCAGCCTGATTTTGTGCTTAACTCATCCCCCAAATGACCATCCAGTTTTGAGGATTCTCTTTGACGGTAATAAATCACTGAACTCTCAGGACTGTTAGCCTTCAAGGGATTTCAAAATAAAGAGCTGAAACATGGTATTTCAAAAAGTTAATATGAAGACTTCTGACTTTTCAGAACTTATCCCCTATTGTGGTAGGACTGCTTGCTAAATTTATATGTTTTGTTTGCACTGTAGTGATATTTTTCACTGAACCTATGGACAAGCAGAAAAAACCTGCCCAACCTGTATGAAAACATTTTGTCTTGATCCTTTTATTCTAGTTAACTATCATTATTTAGCATTTCATGTCAGGCTTTACTTTTTCCCTGAAACCTATGTACATGACATTTTTCCTTTACTTTTGGACTTGTACCATCTTATCTGATTACAAGAAGCAATTGTTTTGTTAATTTTTTTGGTATATCACCTGAGTTGCACCATTACCACAACTCTGAGATTTCAATTCATTAAATATCATTAAGTATCACTCTTCCTATATGAGACTCACTTTCTTTTTGTCAGAAAGTACTTTCAAGTTTCAGGAAATTTGCATTCAAACTAAATAATTTTGTCACAAAGACAGAGAATGGTCAGTTTGCCGTGAAATACTGCAGAAAAAAAGCAAGTAAATCTGTTGAATGCAATTTTGCAAAGGAAAAAACTTTTATCATTACAGAACAGTACCCATTTTTACAGTGCTTCATTTTGCTTCGTACAAAACCTTGTGTATGTAATTTCCTAAAAGATGGAGCTAGCATGCAGCTTTGGTGGTGAATAGAGCCAAACCTCATGAGAAATGTATCATGCTCGTGTTGTTCAGGAAAATTTACCCTGAAGTCACCTTTGTGACCTGGAAAGACAAGACAAAGAAAGTTGCTAGTGTTTCCTGGGTGTCAATAAATGTGGTCTTTGTTCTTAGCTGTGAGTAATTCTCCTGTTCCATACATGGAAATGTGGCTCTTCATCATAGTTTTTTACTTTGTGGGGGAGTTACACAACCTTTAAAGGACTGTCCATGTTCTCATTATTCCTGTGGGGATGGTGGGGATAGCTGCCACCTGCACCATAATATGGGCTGAAAATCCTCACCAAGATGATACTCCCATTGTCCTGGACAATAATTTTAGGGATACTCATACATGCAGACCCCACAGAGATGTTAGGTACTGCTAAAGCTTCCCGACATCATGGGAGGATTGTAAGGACAACCACGCCGGAAGCAGTAGAGTGTGTCTGTTCTTCTGCTCCTTACTGCCAGGCAGGAAAGAGAACCACTATTCTTTTTAATCCATAGAAGTTTTTAATTTCATTTCAAAAACTCTCATTTTAGTTAGATATTTACCTGGTACCTGTGTTGAACTGTTAGTGAAGTGGGCGAGCTATGGCACTTTGGCTTGAGATGAGAGCCTGGCTTTGATGCTGCAAACAACAAAGATGAACCAAGAAAGACTCCAGCCAAAGTAAATACTCTGGTATTACCTCCTGGCTGTCACAGTGACCTAATGCACTGAGTCATTTCGTGGCTTTTCATTTTCAGATCTGTTTGTACATCTCTGGTGGCTGGCTGGCATCTTGTTGGACTGACGAATCAGACTGTGGGTTTATTTTGAAGCCATTTCAATACTGGCAAAGCAAACATTATATAGGTGTATGTAAGAAGATTTTGTTTTGCGAATAACAGCAGGCTGTACTGTAAGGAGATCCAATATTTTTTGACCAAAAAAAAGGGATAAAATACCATGACTGTTTACTCAGCAGCCGTGAGCAGGAAGGATCTTATGCCTGCACTACCAAAGATAGACCAGAGTGACACTGCCTTGTAAACCCCAAATGGTGAGCTCAGCCATGGGAAGTAATCTGGTCATGACACATGGGCTTAGCAGGGTAAACTGGTAATGTAGACATATGCTTCATGTACTTAGTTCACTATTCACATAATCTAACAACATAGCAAACATAGACCTATGCCATGTTGCTGTTGGTATCAATTTTGAGTCCTTACTTTGGGCCTTGACCTCCCAGCTCTTGATTTTGAAGGTGAACATGCCAGTAAACCGTGGAGACATGCCCTAGCAGTGACGTTAATGTCTTCTTCCTTTTTTTAAAATTTTTTTAAAATATATAATGACTTCAGGTAGCTTGCCTGTGCTTTAGCTTCTATGGCCAAGTTGGACTCAGTTCTGCCTGTCGTCAGATATCCTGGCTGGACCCTGTGCACTTACTGAACACAGAGAAGGAAAGGTTTTCATAAACGCCTGAGGTCACTCTATCCTAGGCCTTATTTTGTAAGAAAACAAAAGGGGAGAAAAAGTATACAGAAGCTGTGGTGATGAAAATGTATCCCAAATACATGGCAGGAGAGCTCTTAAGTAACCTCTCTGAGGAAGAGTGGGAAACAAATGAACTGATGACAGGGATTGATTTTAAAGGCCTTATAGCTCAGTGGAGTATCTTTTCTCTTGTGAGATCTCACTGCTCGTATAAAAAAATCCAGTGATTACATGGTATTTAAACACATATTGAATATATAGGGGCAAAAATTCCATGAAGGATTTCTTCCTACACCTGGAAAAAAAAAATCTAATTTTTAAATACGGGCAAAACTGATTCGAAAAGAACACTTCAAACATCAGTAGAATAAATTGGACCATGAAGGCATGGCATTAATTTGCCTCATTGTTACAGTGATTTTAGTCAAACCAGCATGTGAATATTATTAATTACAGAGCAACATAGGCAGTGTAGATCTTTACAATGATGTTATAATCCTATCTGTGGTTCACAGATTTTTGTCCGACGGCCTGTGTATTTGTCCTGGCAGGAATATATTCCCTGTACACTTTCTGAGCAGCAACCATTAATCTCCAGCAATACCAACACTGATTTTCAACATTTCCTGATTGGGGGCCCAAAGGGAAATGAGGAGCACTACTCATACATGTTTACCATTCACTCTTCTATTGCATGTTTGGAAGAAAACCCCACAATAATAAAAGTACATTTATGAAGACAGCATCCCACTACAAATCATTGGGTTTTTCAAGAAAAATAATTTCTTAGCCAGGTTCTGTGCCTATTACCAGATGAGAACTTAAGCTTGGTAGACAGTTTCCTATATTTCTTACCAATGTAAATAGGAGCAACTTTTCCAGTTGAGGCCTTTCTAATAGCTGGTGTTCTACTGTGTTTCTCCAGTGCAGAAATGGCGTTCATCCCCTGTAGATTAGCCACTCATTCCTGCTGAGGTCCCTTGCATGCTTTGGAGCTGAGGGAAACGTTTCCTGAGAGCCTGGCGCTGTGGAGGAGCTAAGCTCTGCTCCTCAGAGTTGGGCAGCTGTGGGGTATAAATGAAAGGCACATTAAGGTATCAGCTGTGTGCTTCCTCTGTTGCAGGCCTGAGGATGTGGATGGGCAATTTGTGAAATGTGATGTCTCGAAGAACAGTATGTATAATAGACACATAATGTATGGATTAAACACAAGCCACAATTCCTGAGAAGTCTTCAAACTTCCCAATGGTGTAATGTAACACTGGGTTTGGACTGACATTTGAAGGGAAACACTGTGTAGCAGGTATTCAGAGGTAAACCTATTTGTATAGCAACTCTCCTTCAAGGAGAGAGACCAAATGACTTCACCATCAAAGAAGCCCTGTCCTTTAATCTGTATTTATTTAAGACTGCATTTAATGGTTAATCTGAGTGCTCACACAAGGTGTCAGAGTGATAGCTCCCCAGAAAGGATGTGTGCCCTTGCAGCAGCCAACACACGCATTGGCAAGGTGTTCTCCCCCTATATCTCTTGTCCTGGCTCGAAGCCAACACTTCTCATCATGTCCAGTTTGATTCGGTCTCTCTGGTGATGTTGCTAGTGAAAACATCATTCCAGGATAAAAACTGTCAGTCTGGATTAGTAGGTTAGTTGCATTTATGCCACTGATTACCAAATTGCAGATTGCACTGGTGGCTTCATCAGCTGCAGGAGGAGTTGTTGTAGGGCAGGTATGAGGGACTGGTTGTTGCTGATTGTTGAAACAGTTCAACAAGGGCAAGTGCAGGGTGCTGCACCTGGGGAGAAATAACCCCATGCACAAGTACAGGCCTGGGGCTGACCTGCTGGAGAGCAGCTCTGCAGAGAGAGACCTGGGTGTGCTGGTGGACAACAAGTTGACCATGAGCCAGCAGTGTACCCTGGCTGCAAAGAAGGCCAATGGGATCCTGGGGTACATTAAGAAGAGTGTGGCCAGCAGGTTGAGGGAGGTTCTTCTCCCCCTCTACTCTGCCCTAGTGAGTCCCCATCTGGAGTACTGTGTCCAGTTCAAGAAAGATGAGGAGCTACTGGAGAGAGTCCAGTGGAGGGCTACGAAGATGATTAGGGGACTGGAGCATCACTCCTATGAGGAAAAGCTAAGGGAGCTGGGCTAGTTTAGCCTGAAGAAGAGAAGGCTGAGAGGGGACCTTATAAACGCCTATAAATATCTTAAGGGTGGGTGTCAGGAGGATGGGGCCAGACTCTTTTCAGTGGTGCTCAGCGACAGAACAACGGGCAACAGGCACAAAAAAAGCATAAGAAGTTCCAGCTGAACATGAAGAAGAACTTGTTTACTTTGAGGGTGATGGAGCACTGGAACAGGCTGACCAGAGAGGTTGTGGAGTCTCCTTATCTGGAGATATTCAAAACCCACATAGATGTGGTCCTGTGCAGCCTGCTGTAGGTGACCCTGCTTCGGCAGGGGTGTTGGACTATATGATCTACAGAGGTCCCTTCCAACCCCATACAATATGAGGATTTCATAGGCGAAAGCGTCAAAAGCCTTGCTGAAGTCGAGGTAGGCAACATCCACTGCTCTCTCCTCACCTACCCAGCTGGTCGTGCCATCATAGAAAGCTATTAGATTGGTCAAGCATGATTTCCCCTTGGTGCATCCGTGCTGACTACTCCTGATAACCTTCTTTTCCTCCACTTGCTTAATGATGACATCCAGGATAAGCTGCTCCATCACCTTTCCCGGGATGGAGGTGAGGCTGACCGGCCTGTAGATCCCAGGGTCCTTCTTCTCACCCTTTTTGAAGACTGGAGTGACTTTGGCTTTTCTCCAGTCCTCGGACACCTCTCCTGTTCCGCAGGACCTTTCAAAGATGTTGGAGATTGGCTCAGTAATGACATCTGCCAGCTCCCTCAGCACTCATGGGTGCATTCCATCAGTGCCCATGGATTTGTGGGCATCCAGTTTTCTTAAATGATCTCTCACACAATCCTCCTCCACCAAGGGAAGGTCTTCCTTTCTCCAGGCTTCCTCTCTTACCTCCAGGGACTGGGATGCCTGAGGACCAGCCTTAGGAGTGAAGACTGAGGCAAAGCAGGCATTCAGTAACTCTGCCTTCTCTGTGTCGTCCGTCACCAGGGCACCCGCCTCGTTTAGCAGCGGCCCCACATTGTCCCTAGCCTTCCGTTTGCTGCTGATGTAGTTGAAGAAGCCCTTCTTGTTGTTTTTGACATCCCTTGTCAGATTTAATTCCAGGTGGGCCTTAGACTTTCTTGTTACTTCCCTGCATGCTCTGACAACATTTCTGTATTCCTCCCAAGTGGCCTGTCCCTCTTTCCATGTTCTGTAGACCTTTCTCTTCCATTTGAGTTCCGCTAGATGCTCCTTGCTCATCCATTCAGGGCTCCTGCCTCCTTTGCTAGTTTTCTTACTCAGGGGGATGCACCGCTCCTGAGCATGGAGGAAGTGATGCTTAAATAGCGACCAGCACTCTTGGACCCCATACCTTCTAGAGACCTAACCCATGAGATTCCTCCAAGCAGGTCCTTGAAGAGGCCAAAGTTAGCTCTCCTGAAGTCCAAGATTGTAATCCTATTTATTGCACTGCTTCCTCCATTCAGGATCCTGAACTCCACCATCTCATGGTCACTACAGCTGGGGCTGCCCCCAGCCTTCACATCCTTAACCAGTCCCTCTTTTTTGTCAGTACAAGGTCCATCAGCACACCTCTCCTCCTTGGCTTCTCCACTACCTGCATCAAAAAAGCATTGATTGATAGATATAAGAGAGAGGGTTTGACTCTGTAGGTGCAGTTGGGATGGTTTTCTTTCTGTCTCTTTTTCCTCTTGCTGCAATGTGTTAACTTTCATGTAGTGCCTTAAATTTCTTTTGTTTCAAACTTGACTCTCCTGAGATGTTGAAACAACATTGTGATAGCCATCTAGGTATTGCTTAGTTAAAAACACCGTACAAACTCCTATATTTTTTCGCTAGTGCCTTTCTTGATACTCTTGCACTAATATTATTAAATACTGAGCTGCCTGAAAGCTCAAGCGAGGAATATGGGATAGATAGGTGGCTGGAAACTAGATATGTTTCTTTAGGGTAATATTAAAAGTCAGAAGAGATAGTTTTCCTCGACACTGGAGGAAAGAGTACGTAACAGGGTGAAGAGAAGTAGTTTTTAAATGGACATTACAAAATCTCACAGTTTGAGAAGCTGAAGAGGAGCCAGAGTGGAAAGAATAGGTAAAGCTGGAGAAAAGTGCAAGGAGAGTAGCTTTGCATAACTGTTTATAACTGTGAAGCCTTGTTAACTGGATTACAACAGTTCAGGATTTTCTGAGGATATCATACAGATGAAATTCAAATTCACTGAGAGAAAAACCTTGGCATGTACAGAACTACAGGGAAAAAGAGAAGATGGGGTTAATGTGAGGAGGGAGAGGTGACTTAAGGAGAATGGAATGAGAGGAAAGAGGTTGGGCTAGGGAAGAAAAAGAATGGGAAGAAAAAGAGTGTAAGGAAAGGGGGAATACAACAGTGATAAATGGTGCAAGCTAGACACACGGAAAAGCGACACAGAAAAGGCAAGACAATGAAGAGAAAGGTGGTATCCACACTGTAGCAATATGGGAGCCTAAAAAAATCCCTATAAATGTCTGGCATAAGAATATCAGTACAAGGAGATAAAAAATTCTGTCTCCTCTGACTGACCCAGTGTTTGTTTGTTTGTGAAGCAGGCTGTTGCAGAACAAAAAAAGTTAAGCTGGGATAGACTTCAGACCACAAATGCTCTCTTCTCTTTTCATTAAATAATTTATAATCAGAATAGTATGTTTTCTCTGTAGCTTGCAATCATTGCTGTGCAAAGTACAGGATATACCATGGGAGGTAAGCAGGGCTTGTCTAGCAAGTCCCAGAATCATGAATTTTAAAATAGAACCCTGCTGTTTTGTGAAAGAAAAAAAAAAGACAGTATCTAAAAAAAGATAACACAGTATACTGAAATACCGTTAAATTGTGGTGTTCAGGCAATTTCCTGCTCCCTTTGAAATTAAGGACAAAGGTACTATCAACCATAGTGATGATAGTCATCTCTGTGGTAATAAAATTGCTTTAGAATTATAGGTTTTTTAAAGTAATTATCCTCAGTAAAATGACACTGTCACTGGACAGCTGTAGACTGAAAACCTCTTTCACAAAGACGTTTTAACATCCTTCTTTGTCAATGCCTGAACTGTATTTAAAAGAGTTGCGTCTATCACGTTATTTAGGCTTGGAGGGTCAGAAGAGAGAGGCATAATTGGCAGGTGTCTCTGTTTCTAGAGTGGAGGAAAGAGTATGAGTATCTTGGTTATTTTAAAAAAAATATTCTTGGTGTTCTGTACAAAACAGAACAGTAAGGACTACCCCCAATCAACTTTGAAGTTTTGATCTTGTTCCCATTGGGATCAGTGTCTTTAACAGATCCGCCTTTGCAATCTTTTAAAAAAAAATTTAATCAAATGATGTCATTTGTCTCGTTTCTTTTTTTTTCATTGACTTAAAAGAAATTGTATTCTTAGTGCAACAATAATGAGAAAGCTTGTATCTTTTCTCATTTTCTTGAGAAAAAGGTTCACTCTGTGGGAGAGGACATGGCCAACCCTTTTGCAATAAATGCTAGATGCATGCACTCTCTGACTTTAAAATAACTGGGATTCTTCAGAGAGCTCGCAATGAACATATGTCTTATGTGTCTTAACGCTGTCCAGTATTCTGAGTCACCAGTTGTTAATTTAACATTGCAGTTGTAGCTGAGTCTCTTTTTATTAACTTTGTTGCCCCGGTTGTGTATTTATTAAGTTTGTGTCTCCTGTTCTCCAGCTGAGGATCAGATAAGCTCTGGAGAGCAAAATGGATTATTTTCCATCCAAAACAAGCTTTAATAAAAGCAAATATAAGTCTTTATATAATAATTGGAGAGCATGGCTATCTGAGAAAGTGTCTTGTTTCTAGGGTTAAAGGCTCCACCTATTGGTTGACTAAAATGACAGAAATGTAACATTTTCACATAGAAAACTGCTGGCCCTACTGAACATCCTGTGTCTTGCCACATCTTTACAAAATTTCTGGCTTCAGTGTAGAATATTGCATGATGTCCAAAATAAAATGACATCAGTGACTTATTTCTGAGGGCTGTGCACATGCAGCACCCAAAATGATGCACTGCTGAGATTCTGTGAAGGGAAGCTCTTTCCTAAGACAGGAATGGTTTGGATTTTGCAAGTGGAACCTTTCTTATCCTGGAAATAATTGTTTTGATTTGCCAAAAAAATTAGCATAATTTCTTCCATGCCAGCAAAATGAGTGGAACTCATTGGCATGGGGGACTAACCCATGTACAGTTGCGTGGTAACTTCCAGGCATTTGTCACCTTCAAGTTTAAACAAGTCAGAAACTGAAGTATTGATGCGGTCAGCTTCATAATGAAAACCTGTTTCCCCAGTGTTGGCTCAGGCAGTCTCAGCAATTCAGTCAAAATGGCATTTGGAAGGGCTTCAGAATCGTTCCTAGGAATGCGGTGGCGGTATGGAGAGAGGAGAAGATGTCGAAGTGGGGCTCGGGGCGGGCAAGGGGAAGAACGAACATTGGGGAGGATCAGGGGGATTCCAGAGACAGCAGGAGGCTGTGAGGGCAGCGTGGGCATGGCTAGCTCTGTGCCTGTTGTTGCCTGTCCTCTCTAAATTTCTCCACTCGAAGAGTTCGTGCCACTTCCCTCATTCCCTCTGACAACTTCCCTGTTTAAATAATTGGCTGCGCTGCTGAGTGCTTGGTGTCATGCAGTCCTACTGTTCTTGCCCGTTCATCGTCATCAGTAACTTGAATGCACATCCGTGTAGCACAGAGTACTGAAAAACAGCTTGTCAAAGCCAACAGAATCCTTGGACAAGAGAAAGTTGTGTATACAGTTTGTTACACATGTATACACGCTGATGTCTGTTGGTATCCCGCTCTCAGTTATGCTCGTGTCTCTGCAGAGGAGGCAGAAGAATTTCTCTGAACTTCATCACCCTGATCGCTATGGCCCTGCCGGCACCAGGTTGTCTCTCGCTCCGTCCTGCCCCTCGCATTCTCATTCCTGCCAGAAGGCAGCTGGATCATTGAGAAAAAAAATACCTGGGCGGGTTTGTTCCTCTTGGAGAGGGAGGTACTTATGCCAGCAGCTTCAAGTGCCTCCCTGAAATTCAGGTCAGAGCACCTTATTTCAGATGCTTCAGTTCCTTATACAGTCAATGAAGCACTTTCAAAGAGTAATTTAGACAACAATGAAGATACTTTTTAGTTTCCAATGATTTTCAAGAAATTGGATGATAGTATAGAAGTACATGAACATAGAGGAAATAATATAATGAATGGGGGAAAATGAATAGGAGAACAACTACACTGATGTCAGAGTGCTGTATTTTTTGTAGCATTCGTAGTGTTAGTACCTAGATCTTATACATACTTGTGAATTAAATGTCACAGCATTTCAGGGAAGTATTATTGCCTGTATGGAATGGAATTTGGAGCATGGTGAGGTTAATTTTCTGTGTGAAGCATGAGAAAGAGGTCCATGAATAGAGCATGGATCTCTTGAGTCTTGGTCCGGACTAGTTAACATAAGAGTAACACAAACGATGATAACACAAGAAAGAGGAAAAGAATGCTTTTTCTGTTATTACCCTTTCATTAGTCATCTTTTTTTGTTCTTAAAGAGGTGCTAACTTCTCACGAAATACGTTGTGGTTACAAAAGGAACACGGCAACTTACTACACGACTCCAGCAATACAAAAACACCTCAATGTATGGGAAAAGTGCTGCAATTTTACTGACTTCCGATACTGCTACAGTAGCTCATGACTGGTCATTCACCTGGGATATGGAAAACTGCATTTCCTTAGCATGAATAAACCCGAATAGCGACTTAGTCATTTGGGTTTTCATGTCTGATTTGGAGTACCTGAACCAGGGAGCTCTCCTTTGCCTTTACAAGCATTGTGGTGAGTAGTGCTGCTCAGAGAAAAGACCTAAAGTTGCTTTGTTAATTACCTCATTTGTTAGGATGCACACTGCATGGTGCAGCCGCATACCAGCCCTGAACTGCGAATACAGTCATTTGTGCGCTAGTATTAATGATTCTTCCTGCTCAGGTGTCCAAAAAGGCATTTTAACAGATGTTCCTTCCTCTCCCTGCTGGCTAGTTGGATCAATCTGTGGTCTCTGCTTGCTGCCAGGCTTCAGGTCATGTGAAAAATGTTATTATACGGTTAATGTTGGCTGAGACATAAACTATATGACTGGATATGGCAAACCCAAAACAGCAGGTTTAACCATTGTGATGCGTTGCTGAAGCATGTAGAGCATATCCCAACATGCAGATTCATGTGCATAACTGACAGTGACCCTCGCATTGGTCTCTCTGTGTTGACTGGATCATGACACTGTAATTCTATATGCTGCAGTAACTGCCCCACGGTTCGATAATATCGAGCAAAGCACTCTTTCAGTGTGAAAAGGCAAGACAGGATATCCCAGACCTAATAATTCTGAAAACATCAAGCAGTGTGGAGTTAATACTTCTCGGGGCCTTGCCATGGGAATTTTCTGGCTGTGGCCCAGACTACAGATAATTAATTATGTCAGTGAAAGGCTCTGGTGGCCTGTTTTCTTCAGAAAAAAGTGACATCATCCATGAAGCTCTCTGGCAATAAAGCAGAACAAAGCTGTGTGGGCAGGAAATAACAGACAGATGTCTTCTAGTGCTCATTTGATCTGTTTCAAAACTTGCTGTAAGAAGTAATACGTTGCTCAGTGCTGCTTCTCCTCAGCTCTGCAATCCTTAGCATGGACTTTTTTAAACATAAGACGCAAATTAATCTCTGATGTAATTCTTCTGGAGCCACTTCAGAGGATTTGTGCAGTGGATGAGCTCGTCTGTCATGTGCCTCTCCTCTAGTACTGATTTTAGCAGGACTTTCTGTGTTATCATGGTAAGAGAACGCACAATAAAATCAAATACACTGTATAGCTCCAAAGGCTCCATACAAGGCTGGAAAGTTCTGCACAGTGTGGAGCAGACAGGACAGTTCTGTTTCATATCCCTGGAGTCATGAGGGATCACTTGCATTTCCAGATAGATTTCACTAAAGTTTTGTACAAAAATACTCATGGTCACTTTTCATCATCAAAGTAATATCTTTACCTCCAAAGTAAATCACATACATATACCTGAGTCCAGAAATGTTAAAAAAAATTTGTGCAAGTGAACTTCACAGTTTCAAGTGTCAGGAAATTATTTCAAGTATTAGCAAATTTCCCATTAGAAAATTAGTCTAAGATGAAAGGCAAGAAAAAAACTTTGCTGTACGTAGAGTCTTCCTTGCAAGAAAAAATATGTATACATGTCATTAGCCATCATTTTGCATGGCTTGAATCACTAAGTGAGTGATATAAACAAGGCTACTTCAGATATCTGGTATAGGAGAGAAAAATATTTCTTGAGTTTTTATCAAAAAGGAGCTTTGTACAATGCAATATGCAGTACAGCATCTAACTTCCCAGCTTTGAAGCATGTTTTGTACACTGTACAAAGTACGTCTGATGTGGAAGACAAATGGCTACCCAGTCCTTGTAGCAGTACGCAGGGTCAGCTTGAGGAATGCAGCCTTTACCAAAAGTGTCATGCCAGTAGGCATGGGTAATTTTTATCACTTTCTCTATTCATATTCATAGTATCATGACACAAAATGAAGAAAGTGCACTTTCCTTTTATTTATTTGAATTTCCTCCTAAGGTAAGACAAGAAGGGAAGTTACTGAGGTTAAACAGGGATCAGTGGATTAGTGTTAAGGAAGTTTTGCAGATAGAGGTTTTTGAGTACAATTGCCTGAAGATGCTCTCTTCATTAAAGTATACTAAGTGAACTCACAGTACTCATTTTCTGAGATATTTAACGGGAATTTTCAGAAATAAGACTATTCCTGCCCTGGCAGCGGCACAGCATGATCTTATCCTGGATAGCACAGAAAGCAGTGTGAGAATATCCCGATCTCTCTCAGAAGGATGCCTTGAGTGTGATGTTTGTTAGCTCTAGGTGAAACATTTGTAAAGTCTACTGGAATTTAGGAAATCAGCCACTGGTGAGACCATAACATTACATGGAGAACCTATGACCTTATCTAGTTTCTGATGCCATACAGAGCAGCTGTTGCGCTATAAATAACCTGAACTGTGTGAAAGGCAAGTAACAACACTAGTAGAAGCAAAGGTTCCTGTCTGTGGTTTGATAGTTATTTCTTGCCATTAATCACTGGCAAGAAAAACACAACTCCATAAACATTAAACTTCTGTTACTTTGTGCTTTCACTTGTGCAGGCATAACAGTGTCATGTCAACCAGAAAAGAAATAGTCAAAAGCTGGAATATCATATCTTCCAAATATTACATAAATGTATTCACTGCAAATGCTTCTCCTCGTCCCACATTTTCTAAACTTCTTTCAATTAATTGTGAGGATTGTCATCATGTTGTTGAAGTATTTAGATTGCTCTGAAGTAGTTAGATGTATTTTAGATGGCTCCAAACATGGAGCTGTGAAGGAAATAGTTACTGGTAACTGATTTAGGGAGTGGTACACTGTGAATTTGCAGGAAGGCTACTTACAAACAAAATTCAGAAGAGTTTAGGGTATGCACTGGCAAAGAGCCCTGAATTGGATTTTACTCTCAGCTGACAGTGATTACTTTGACTTCATTCAGCCCATCTTGAATACAACTGAATTTTTTTTCCAATTTGCTAGATGCCTTACATGAAACGAGTTTGATCAGCTCAGTCCCATTTCCCAGGTGACAAATGGGCTGTGGTAAAAATTCCCTGTTTAGTGGGTGCTGAGTTTTGTCAGCAGTCTCATGGGAGAGGCCAAAGACTGTGGGAATGGGGAGAGAGGGCTGTAGTACATTGGCAGGGCAGGGCATGAGGAGGAAGCATGTCCGAACCCCAGGCTTGTTTAACAGTCTTTCCATTGACCAAGAATTTGGTTGCTAGGCTGCCAGTCCCCTTTTACAAGCAGCAGAGTCATGCTATTGTTTCCTAAATGGTTTCAGTTTTATACAGGGACCTCTTTACATCCTTTCTATATAATTTAAATATTTTACTAGGCACGTAGTAAAGCGAGGTTTGGAACGCAGACCGCTGCTCTTCTCAAGACAACAAGGAAAAGAAAGCCCTTCTCTTTTATTCTGCCAAAAAGGGAGCATTTCAGGGTAGCCCTGCAAAGAGTGGCCTCATGTCAGCCTTCCGTCTGGGTGGCTAGCATGCACTCCTGAAGGGAGGGGAGCATTGTCTTGGGGAGTCTGTATTTCCCAGGTAGAAATGCAGACCCCACATCTTAAGGAAGTGCAATAATCACTGGGTAGTAGAGAGGAAGGAAAGGACAAATGGTAAAGCTGTGCAAGACAGCAGTGCTCCACAGCACTTCAGCCCGTCCATGGACATACTCAAGACCTGAGGTCATCAGCCTTAAGATTTTGGCACCTCCAGTAAGCATAAAATGAGGCTTAGATACAGTTCAGCTTTTCAGTTCCTCTATCACCAGGGACAGTGGAAGGAGTTAACTGAGCACTGTGTCCAGTTCTGGTCCCCACAATTCAACAGACGAAGACAGGCTGGAGAAGGTCCAAAGGAAGGCCATGAAGATGATCAAAGGGCTGGAGAATCTGCCCTGTGAGGAAGGATTGAAGAAATTAGGTCTTTTCTCCCTGGAGAAGAGAAGGCTTGGGGGGACCTCATCACAGTATTCTAGTACTTAAAGGGCATCTACAAAGAAGATGGGGGCTCTCTGTTTGTGAGGAGCCACACAGAGAAGACAAGGGGCAATGGGTACAAGCTGCACCAGGAAAGGTTTCATCTTGACATAAGAAAGAAATTTTTTACAGTAGGAATAATCAATCACTGGAACAACCTCCCCATGGATGTGGTAGCGTTACCATCACTGATAATTTTCAAGGACAGGGGGCTAGATGACCCTGTCTAGGCTTCATTTCCCACGGAAAGTTGAACCAGATGATCTTTTGAGGTCCCTTCCAACCTGGGCTGTTCTATGGTTCTGTGGTTGTATGAGTTTGATGGACAGGAAGTCACAACTCTTTTCAACATATCTGGCCTTCTGTGTTTCTCACCTTGACAGTATTTCTAAAAGGTAAAAGTGACTTCTTCATTGATCTGTCTTCATTGCTCCTACTTTTAGAGAATCAGGTACTCAGTGGCACTTTATTAACAGAAAAGTCTGGTTATTCTCAAGAATCCACAATATGAACAGTATAGGTAGAAAGTTAGCTTGGAGTTTTCTGTAGGACAATTGAAGGAATTAAAAAACAATAAAAGTAATTGTACATATTTTCTAAATTCCGTATCTTTAAAGAGCTTCTGTGACTGCAGTCTTCTGGACTTACGTAAGTAAGTTTCATTGTGTTACAAGCTGTTTCAGTGTGTGGTCTTCTGGTGCCTGAATATTCTCTCTCATCAGAGCACCAGCAAAACAAAAAAAAAGACTCGAGAGATGGCTTTCCCATGCCAAACACCATGTTTCTTCTACCAAAACAGCTAATAAGTTTCCTCTGGGAGTTATATAGAAGTTTACTTCCAATTTGAAATCTCTTCCTTGTGTTTGTCTCCTAGCTTATGATTTACGTTAAACAGCATTGTGCTTTGAGACAAGGGAGGCACCTACAGTAGATGTCCATCAGTAGAAACAGCTTGCAAATATGGTTCCCTCTTCTTAGCAAGGACCCCTCAATTTGAGTCTCTTGTACCTCTTTCCTCAAGTCTTCCTCCACAGGATTATTCTGACTTGTTATCTGAAAATGATCTGTAACCTGCAGTTAAATATAGCAATAGCTGTTGACTATACATTGAAAGAAAACATCTTCACATGAACTCTCCTCTAGTTGTTTCAGTGGAGGATTAGTCATCTGGAGGAAACATGAAATCACGAGTTACACAGGGCTGCTGTTTCAACTCCTTTCCTCTGCATTTATCCTAAGGAGTTTCAGAGAGACTAACCGGAGTTTGAAAATCTCGAGGCTGATGGGAGGTTAGGATGTTGCCTGGGCCACCCTCTGACCTAGGCTAGCTGCACTTCAGAGTCTTCCTGTGCTGTGGCTTGTTGCTGACCAAATAGAAAGCAGTTTATTATTAGCACGCGGCCCCTTTTTTGGTCCAATGCTTCCTAGCAACGTGAGTGTCTGTTTGTTAGTTTGCTTTTCACAAACTGTTATCAGAAGTCCATGGAAACAGAGTACTTGGTGAATTAGCTGATACCCTTGAAAAGATAATGATAGGAGCGACAGCCAAGCCCAGAAAAGGCAGAAGGAACCTTGCCATGCTAATGCGATCCAGACCCCAAGCGCCTGCAGAGCGTGGGGTGCCCAAGGAGGGGTACGCGAGTGGGGTGCTGCCTGCACCCTGTGGATGGGGCCACCCAGCCCGCTCCCAGGCTGGGTATCCTCCCCATGGGCTGCAGCGAGAGGTGTTTTAGGGCTGGCAGCCCTGCCCTGTTCCCTGGAGCTAAGCATGTCACTGCTTCTTTTTAAAGATGAAGCCATAAATAAGGGTTTCCTTCAGAGCTCTGAACTGAGCTTGGGCACCTTCTCCTTTCCTTCTTGGGGTCCTGGTTCATCCACTCGGCATCACCCACTCCCCCAGCTCATCTCCCTCTGGATCTCAGGGGACCCAAACCCGCAGCTTCCAGAAATCTTTCTTAGCTGGCAAGCTGTAAGCTGTTTCAGAGACTCTCATCCCCTCCTGCTAAAGTTGCTCCATTTTAATCAGTAATGATTAAACACTAATGAGGCTGGAAGGAAAGTATGCATGGCAGTGCATAACTGGACACAGCCTGGGGCACTCGGTGGGAAGAGCAGCGTTCAGTTCCGCTGCCAGGTACTGCTGCATTAAATAACCTGTGCAGGGACTGGAGTGCAGCTCTTTGCTCTCCCAAGTCATAGCGTTAAATCACCAAGCCCGAGTTGTCTCTGCTCTGCCTGGCCCTGTCAATGTTTAATTATGCTATCCAGGGCCCGACAGCTTCAACAGGAGAGAACGAAATCATCCTCCTCCCCTTGCAAATAGCCTAAGGTCCGAGGTGTGGCTCTCCCTGAGGCGTGGGCTGTGTAGTGCCTGAAGATTTCTGTGCTCAGGACCAAACGAATCAAGGTTTCAGCATGCTTGGTTGTGGTCCTTGGTGCATAGGGTGGAAGGGGGCTGCCCCCTCATCCCACTGTTTTCGGTGGTCCCTTTGCACGCCTGTGGCACAGGGCACCTCCTGCAAGGCACACTGCGGGACACCGAATTCATTCTTTGGGTCAGGACACAGATATGGCTCCCAAACTGTCTCTTTCTACAAGGGCCTAAGACAACATATCTTAAAATGGTGACATTTATAAATACTCCCAAAATCCTGTGCTATTCAATTAGACTTTTTAAGACCTTTTCTTCAGTATAGAAGCATTGGCCTCATAGTAACAAAGACACTAAGATAACTGTTATTTTTACAGGGACATAAAAAGTTATATATTCTAAAACCTGTCTAAAAGTTTCCTAAAATAACATTTTTTCCTGTACTGAGAGTGGCATATTCCCAGGGCATGATGTAGTGAGGTGCACAGGCTCTCTTGGCACTCTTTGGGGCTAACCCCCATAATTCATTTGTAGTTTTGACATCCATGAGTGATGCGCCTTTCCCATGCTCATGCTGAAAAACCATTAATACCATTCCAGTCTGTACTCTCTATCTTGCAGACGTGCATAAATCTTTTACTTAAGGTTACAAAATGTTGTACAGAGTAAGCCCCTACAGCTAGCTGTTTAGTAGTGGGATAGTTCTCAACTGAGTGGCATGATCTTTGCCTTAAGTTCATTTTTTGGGTTTATTTTCATGTTACTCTATTTAATTAAGAAAAAAAAAAAGAAAAATAATAAAGGGTCTTTGCCATTTTCTGAAATTATTTCCTTGCTCATTTTGAAAGCAGGTGGTTTTGTAGAGTTGTGATGCCTCTGTGGTACTGGGTAAAGATTTAAGATTTGCTACAGGGATAATACAGAGTGCCATTATGAATGCTGTGGAAAAGCATGAAGTGTTGGTCAGTTCATAAATCCTAAACAGGCATTGCTTCCCTAGGGGCAGGATTTGCTAAGAGATTTTTCCTAAAATATCTGAACCTTTCCTTAGCCCTTAATTTGCTTCCCAAGTTTACGTGGGTTGAGTGTCAGAAGGGCAGGTGAGACAAAAATTGGTGCCTGTACCCTTCTGCACCCTGTCTCTTTGGGCTTGTGGGAGAGATCTCTCCAGGGAAATCCGGGACCTCCCTCATGTCCGCCAAAAACTTGTACCTTTTACTGTTCTTCCCTGGAGCATGGCCTTATAACGTGCCTTGAAGTTCAAGCAACTGCCCTGCCCCCATTTTACAGACGGCTTAACAGATATTGGCAAGTATCATCAGAAACAGAGCTCAGGATTAAGTGTTTGTGGGCAGCATAGCCCTAAAATGCCCCTTATTCATAACCAGGTGGCCTTGCAGAGCAGTCCCATCATGCCCAGAAGCCTGCTTGTGCTGCCTGAAACTGGTGTCCCCCACCCAGGGTGGGCAGCAGGAGACGAGACCACGCTCCCCTCAGCCACAGGACCACCACTGCCTGGCAGTGAAGAAGATGAAGGATATGAAGAGTAATGATGTTCCCTGGCTATGGTTGCAACCCAGATAAAAATTCATAGCATTCCAATGTAATGACAGGCAGGAACAGACTAATTAATGCCTACAGGAACAACATTTGGATTGCGCAGATCATATTTACTTTGATATCTCCCAAAGATTTTATATTTTTATTGGCAGCCTGGCATTCTTCAAATTCATTTTATTTTTGTGTATGCAGCCTGTATGTATGAAATGCCCCTCTTTTCCCTGTTTTGCCTGTTGATGAATAGGTTGGCTTATGGTGTTGATTTGCAATATTACAGGCAAGGGAGGATGTAATCCACATGCTGAAGACAGAGAAAACCAAACCTGAAGTTTTAGAAGCTCATTATGGGTCTGCAGCTCCAGAGAACGTGCTCCGAGTGCTACACAGGGACGCCATCCTTGCTCAAGAAAAGTCAATAGGGGAAGACGTCTATGAGAAACCAATTTCAGAGGTAATAACTTCTTGATTTATGTCATTACATCTGTGCAGGGTGAATCCTAACCAGAAGTGAGGCTCCACGTACTTTGCATGTGTGCAAAGCACACAAGAGGATAATGCAGTGCTTGTACAAATGGCAAGAATATTCTTGTTCACTCAACCACAGAATAAATTGTAAGCAAAATCTCTGGGTTTGAACACAAACAAAAAAGAGCTTGTGTGCTCCTTAGGGCTGGTGCTGTTAAGTGAGAACAAAATCTTTGGCTATTACATTTCTGTTTTTCAAATTAATTTCAGTTATAGGCTCCAACCTCTACTGCTCACAGCACTGGTAAGCACTCTGATTTTCTTGGCATACTAGAGCAATGTCATGTGGACAGTTAGGAAAAGAAGACCTTCAGAGATTGACTTTGACAGTATTTAGAGGATCATAAATCTATAATCATTTTACGTCACTTAAGCTCTAGGACTGCCAAGTCAGTTCAGCCCTAAAGGAGACTTGTAGGACTTGATCCTTTGCTTTAAAATGTAAGCAACAAATGAATGTGGAATAGACCTGGGAATGTCTGAGGCCAGCATGAACGCCAAAATAAGCAGCCACTGCTCATGTTTATAGTTTCATAACAGTCCAGGGCATGGAGAAAGAGCATGCAACAATGTACAATATAATATACTATAGTGCCTGTCCAAATCTTCATAGTTCCTCCTATTAGAACATTAATTTTTTCACCAGGAATTGTGTCTACAATAGGATATCTTCATACCATGTATTCTCATTGAAATGTCTTCTGGAATTTTTGGGATGATGGCAAATAAGGAAAGCAAACATTAGCATGTGGGAGCATGCATGAAATACTGTTTAGCAAGATTAAAAGAGCTTAGTAGGGCTTTTGTCTAAAGAAGCTGATAATTTGACAGGGAACTCAGTGTAAAACGTATATCATATGTAGGTCTATGGGTGTTATGTTGGAGCTAAAGTAGTATAATGACAAAATTTCATGAGTGCAGAAGATCTATACTCAGGGCTGAATCCAGCCTGGCTCCTTTAAAAAATGCAGTGACTGTTTTACTTTGACTACCGTGGTCAACTTCTGGAGAGCAAATCACTGTGATCCTCCTGCTGTCTTATTTCCCTCAGTCTGCTGAGGCGCCCTTGAAACAGCAACTGCCCAATGCAGCTGGGGCTGGGGAAGATGCGATTCCCGCAAGGCAGGGGCTGGAGTTGGGCAGAGCAGGCTCTGCCAGCCACCGTGCCCATGGCAGGCAAGCAGAGAAGCACCAGGGCTGCAGGCTGCTTCAGTGGGGAGGAAGATGGAGTTTGTCGTCTGCTCTCAAGGAACAGTGAAAGGAGGAGTGTGAATAGCTGTGGTGGCTTCAGTGTGCCCTGGCAACTTTTTAGACACACCTCCCTGGCCTTAGTGTTTGTTTGAATAATAATTGTCACATTAAATTGATTAAAAACCCTCCGAAGACAAAAAAGGTAAAGTGTTGCTAATAAAGAAAGAGAAATTTCTGTCAAAAAACAGGCTGAGGGGAAAACTCTTAAGGCTTGTAATCGATTGTATCTGGAAATGCAAAACTGAATCTATGCTGAATCTGATTTTTACCTCAGCGGTCCTACATGTGTGTTGAAGACACATAGCTCAAATTTCAGCCTCGAGCTTACACCTTCCACTTCACATGTAGGTGTCTAGTCCCCATATGCGGGGATATATGCTCCCAGGGTCTGAGGGCATGCATCCTGCCCTGGCATTTGCTACAGCTTTTCCTGTGTGAAATGAGGAAAGTGTGCACAGCACCGCGCCACAGGGGAAATTCTGCGCTGCAACAATGTTATTTGTTACCCTAAAACTATGCAAAGTTCTGTCCTTTGTGTATCTGAGAACCATGCAAATGTTTATTGCAAACATGCTGTCCAAAAAATCATTACTTTTACAGGACAGTTACTCTTACATCTAGTCACTGCTTTATGCAAAGCCCAAGACATGAAATTATGGGACGCGCATTTACCCAACACAACATTGTTGGTTAATAAATCAGATGAAGTAAGCAAGGAGACCTTTAAAACAGTCTATTCTCCTTCCCTACAATCCAGCTGGACAGACTTGAAGAAAAGCAGAAAGAGACGTATCGGCGCATGCTGGAACAGCTCCTGTTGGCAGAAAAGTGCCATCGCCGCACTGTTTATGAGCTAGAAAATGAGAAACATAAACATACAGATTACATGAACAAGAGCGATGACTTTACCAACCTCTTGGAACAGGAGCGGGAAAGGTGAGTACCTGAGACAGTGCAAAGAGTGTCCCTGGCATCCCGTGCTTGTCAGTTCAGCAGTGGTTCAGTCTGGTATTTTCTGTGTTTAAATGACACTAGACTCATATCTAAACCATTTGTAAATGTCAATTCACTCACGTTATTAGTAAGTACACTTCTGTGCAAGTCTAGAGTTGGAGGCATACCATTGAATGCTCCTGTAGTGTGCACTTGAATTAAGAAACAAATTTGTTTTGAATTACTCAGGCCCATTTTGGGTTCCCCTCCTGGTAGCTTTTGATGAGATGTTATTTACATTGGCTAAGTCTGGGGCTGGCATGCTTAGCTAAGTGCCACATTTTGTGAAGGATGGGGGACTTTGTCACAGCAGGAGGACGGGGTAAGGAAAACCACAACACACATTAGGATACTGGCACACAAGTGGTAGGGACTTTGCCATGTCCTCGAGTTTAGGCTTGCAAAGTCACAAACCATTTGCATTATTTTTCATATTTTTGAAGACACATGCCTCAGGCAAGATTTACATTCTCCTGGAAGCAGAAATTCTCATGTTTTATAAAACATGCCCAGCCTGCAATGGACTGTCTGCAGTGTTTATCTGGCTGGCTTATACACTCCAGGTTTTTTTCTTCAAGTGTTTGTCCTCCTTGTGGGAGTAATTTGTTCCCTGAGTCTCTAAGAAAAGACCGAGCACCTACCTTAGGAGAAGAATGAGCACTCGGTAACAGCCTCAGTTTTTCAATATGAAATTTTCATACTCATACCAAACTGCTTAAAATCAATCCACATTTTTTTTTTTTAAAAAGCTCTGAGCAAAATACATAAACCAAGTTCAAAGAAGAAATGCTTTTGAGGAAACCACAGTCTGGTGGCAGACATTTGCAAAAAGCCAGGAGCTAAATTGTTGAGCCTATTTCCTGAGCTCAGTTCAGCGCCAGCTTTGAGTAGGTGGCACATGAGCTGAAGTTACCATATTTCCTGGTGTAGTAGCTGCTGGTTTTCTGTCTCTCTGTTTTCCTGGGTTGACTGGCAAACTTTAAAGGAGAAAAATGTTTCTACATCTTAGCAATTTGATTCTCTTAGCAGAAGATTAAAAATTTGTTGTATTTCCAAGTAAGGAGCAATTTAACATCTGATTCTCATAGATGCCATTTTTTTCTCTATGCTGAATATCCTTGTATGTGTGGAGATGCAGGCAACTAAAATACTACAAAAGTAAAAGTGGTATTAAAATATCATTTACATTTGCCTTTACATGTTATATTAACTTTAATTTGACAATTGTTGCCTTCTTATTATTCCAACCCAACTTGTGAAGGCCACTAAATAGCCAAAGATTATGACCTATTTCAAACTGACTTCCTTCAATGAATTGATTAAAAAGTTTTCTGTCTCACATTACTGCTGCTGAGATATTGAGTCCTATCTCTGTGGACATTTTCTCATACTCTTCCTACTCTTTTGTGTCTTTTAAACTTCATTTTTTCTACATGCTATGATTTTTCAAAAAACAATGAAAAAAGGAGACTCTGAGTTTGAACTTCTATTGAAAGCAGATCTTTAAGAGCAACTAAATCCGTTGTCTGTTATGGCCAGTGCCTCTGTACCGGTGGCTACAGGGGAAGAATTGCAAAGCTGAAGCCCTTTTGATTTATGCTAAGTGACATGAGAAACCTGATGTTTGCTATTTAATACGCTTTGTTTGTCTAAGGCACTAATGAGAAAATTTGCGTCAAGTTTAGTAGTGCCCAAGCAGAGAGAAAGAACATGGCATGTAGCTAAACACAGAAAACCAAGCACACACACCCCTCCCTCTTCAGGGTCCTCCTCCCAGATCACTTGCAAGGCAAAATCAGGATGGGCTGGAAACCACTCATTAGCGTAGAGTCTTAAATGGTCTTAACTCCTCATGTCTGTTTGCTGAGTGCACATGGGATTGAGGCTGCACCCTCGTCTTTGTAAGTATTGAAAACTGGAAGTAGTATCGTTTGAGGGCTGTATTCAGGAAGAAAGAGAGGGTGATGGGATGACTTCTCAGGAAAGCCCCACCGTGGCAATCAGCAATAGATTTTTGTCAAAAAGAAAGAGTTTGTAGTAGAAACCACATTGAAGTTGCAATAGGTTAAATCATACACACACACCCACCCACAACCCCTGCACTCAATCTGTATATTCGGACAGAGAACGGGCCTGCCCGAAGCCATTTCTCAGGGTCCTGCCTAGGCTTTCTTGTTTTATAAGTACCACTCTATATATAACTGATTTTACTGTGGTGCTTTGAGGCCTGAGGGTAATTTTATTAAGAGCTGAACAGACTTGTAGTCTCCATGAAAAAGAAACGGGACACGGAGTTGAACTTTGCCCGTCAGCCACTCTGCTGCACTCACAGTTATAATGTTAATGAGACAAGGTGAGCCAGAGGAAGAACAGTTCTGTGGGACAGCAGTCTCATGGCAGTCCAGTACAATTAAAGCAGTAATAATTTCTGTCCTGGTTCTAAGAAGTTTAAATAATTTCTCTCCTCACAGTTTTTAACCAATCTTTCCTAACTATTGATGTCCACACCAGCTTTTAGAGGCCACATCTGCTTTTGCTGTCCTGTGAATGTTTGAACGAGATAAAAATGGAAATTCTTTAAGAGCAGAAATATGCCTCGGTTCTAATGTATTTCTAGCAGTCTCTTAATGTATTTACTTTGGAATACTTTTTTGCATACACTTTCATACATTATCTCTAATCAATCCACAACAACATGACATGAAAGCAAACAGTCCCTATGAGGGACTAATTATGAGGTCAGCCTTACAAAGGAAGGAAATAACAGGAAAACATGATTTTTCAAGAATAATTATGCATAAAAAGTATAAAAAAAGATAAAACTGTTGACAAGGCTATTAAAAATGTAGCCAGCTAGGAGGGGTAAAAGGAGAAAGCTGCAGAGCCTGACTGTTGGTGTTGGCTCTGCAACACCAAGTGCAACTAAGCTGTAGAAAGGTTATGGAAAAGGTTGGCATGTTACAGGAAAAGAGTAGTGACAACCGTTTGCCGAATGGAGATGAAAGAAATCTAGTACTTTTAGTGGAAGGTGCTTCTACACACATGGTGGCTGCAGCGTTTTGCAAATTTCGCTATAGTACTCTATAATCATGTCTAAAGATGGGAATGTTTTGAAAGCTAGGGACAGTATTTTCTGTTTTTACCATTCGACCAAAATTCTCCTTTGCGATGTTCCCCACCTCAGCCACTGTTCCCATACCATGAGGTTGTCCTTGAGCACCTCCTATCCCTGTGCAGAAGCAGCCATCTTCCCCCCTGAGGAGGCTGAGGAATAAGAAGAAGAGCAAAAGCAGCCATCTTCCCCCTGAGGAGGCTGAGGAATAAGGAGAAGAGCTCAGAGCCCGTTGGTGGCAGATGATGGGGTACGGAGTCTCTGGTCTGGCAGGTGGAGAATGAGGAGTCTGACTGGAGCTGTACTGACAAAGTGGGTTGCAGTGGACACCTGAAGAGCAGGAGACTACGCAGCAAGAGCTGCAGTGATGAAGCTGCTTCTCCCAGCACAGGCACCACCCTTCAGCCGTGCTTTGGGGAATGAGCTGGCGATGTGAGCTCCGACACCGGCTGAGCTGGCTGCAGCTAAACCAGCTGTTGGCACTGCCCTACCGCAGAAAGCTCTTGTGTAAAGCAGGCTTAACATGAAGTGGTACTTGGTTGTTCCCTGCTCTGCCTAGTCCCAGCCCTCTTGCCTTCCCCCTTAGGGAACTGGGCGGCGGGGGGAAGAGAAATCTTTAGGATCAGTTATAAACGGTTTTATTTGATCAGCAAAGCTTTTTCTTCTGGTGGAAAAGGGAAGAGCTCTGCATAACCTCAGCACTGCTTGATCGACCTAAGGGATAAGGTTTAAAATCCTGACATTTTTAGAGGTGCTAATCTCTGAACAATTTGTCTTGTAGTCTTCTTTAATCCAGTTTGTTGACAACACATTTTGCTGCTATTAAAAGCACTGGAAAGCTCTCATTGATTTCAACGGTTCAGAAACAGGCTTGTGGTGAGGACCATTGAGCCAGTCCCGCAGGATGGATGGCAGAAATAGCCTGAAAGCCTTCAAAAACGGCGGGGGGAGGAGGGAGTTTCTTACATATGCATGGGACTGGCTTGTAGAATAGAGGATGCGATGTGGCAGAAAGGCTTTGTTGGAGCTGGTTAAGGGAGATCTGTGCAACTGCTTTGTGAGTAATTCGATCACTTCCAACACGAGCCCCCAGACTGCTGAGACTTTTACCCCACCAGACAACATGTCAGTAAATACACACCCAGTATCTAATGTAAATATTGTCTGACTGAAAGCATCGACATTATGTTTAGTCACATTTTATTGTGAGACTTCATTGAAGTGATGAGGATTTTAAATTGGCTGTTGCTTTCCTTGCTGCGGCTTCAAATTGTTCTTTACAACCACAGCGACAGTGTTCCCAGCGCACTGAAGCATTTCACATTTTCCTCAAAGGCAAGGCTGAGGCTTCAGTCTGTACTTCCTAAGCAGTGCCCTGCTAAATCTGGTTTTAGTTAAACCCTCTTTTTGAAGTACACGGCCATAATTAGATCTGCTTAGAGGAGACAGCAGGACTGTGACCCCAGATCTTTCCTCCACAAAGTTTCCTTTCAGTCGTCAAGTAAAATTGTCTCCTCTCTGCCTCCCCCATTGCAGCACCCCCAGCAAGGAATGCACTGGCGAGTCCCTCGGCGGGCTGTGATAATACATTCCTCTCGGCTTTGGTCATCCTGGCACCGAGATGCTCTTGGCTGCTCTGCTGGTGATGTAATTCTGGGCCCGCATCACCTGCAAAGGAAACCGATCTGCGAGCAGTAAAACACACAGTCGTCTTGAAGCAAAAATGGGAGTGTTGGTGTTAGCAAGTTTTAAGAACACTTTTTCCCCCGTCTTGCCTTTCTACTTTTATTGCTAAAACTCCCCTTCTCCCTTTTCCCACGAGACGGCAGCACCAAACTTTTCACTGGGAAGTGCTGGCATTTTTGTTTCCCTTCATTTCATGGACCCAAGCAAGTGTAAAGACTGGAGTGTGACATAGCTTGGGGATTCTGTGTGCATTACCTTCCCAGTTTGCATTTTCTTCTTCTTGACTTTTATTGAGATTGTAAAATAAAGAAGCTGGCAGGAAGACAGTGGGGCAGAGCAGCCATCAGTCAATTACTTCTTTAGAGAACAATCAAGACAAAAGTATGAAGTGTTCAGGGCTAATAAATCTCTGTGATTTACCAGTTTAAAGCCAAATTTTGCAGTAAGAATAGCCCCACACAGAGATATTGGATTGAGGTGTATGGTGCAAACACATAGCGCAGGCTTTGGCCTGTAGTTGTGTAATCTGTTGGTGATTCCTTTAAAGTCTGGAAGTTACTTTACAGAAAGATTTTTGCTATTTTTTTGCTCCAAGAGCTCTTCGCCATATCTGTACGCTGACTTTTTTCTCATATGGTGGTTGTTTCTCTGTCCTGGTTTTCAAACTGTGACCCAAAAAAAGGAAAAGCCAGCCCAATGGGACTGTGGGAATTCACCATTGCCTACAGCAGTTACTCATCTTACTGCACATTACTGACCGTAGTAGAGCACTGAGTCACTCTCTGTCTACTTTTCAGTAAAAGTGCATCTCTGAACTTTTAATCATATAATGTAGAAGACAAGGGCCACAGTACAGTTTTCATTCTTTTCTTTTAGGCTGACATGCTATCTGTATGGTTTGGAAACACTGCATTTTTTTCTGTCAATGTAATATATTTGTAGTATCACAGATCACAAATTCTGTGGTAGTCTATTAAAAGAAATAAATGAAAAAACCTGGCAATGACAAATACCATTTCTGCACAGTTAAGTAAATCTCAAGGTCATCCATTTTGCAGGTCCTGTTTTACAGCTTTAGCTGACGGCAAGGCAGCGACTGCTCGAAGTTTATATTTTAACTAGTGAATCTGGTCGCACATTCCAACAAAACGGCTCCAAAGGTAATTTAAAAACGAGAGAACAAACAGCCACATCAGACTGTGGAGAAACAATATGAAAGTATTGCGAGTCTTACACAATGTGAGGCTTGCCATGAGCTGGGACTAATCCAAATCCATCTCTTCACACTTGGATAGTCCTCAAAACTGTCCAGTCTTTCAGCCACTTCTGGGATTATATAAAATGGCATCATGTGTTGTTTCAGCTATTCTTCCAAAATTATTTCTAAGTAGGCATCAGCTTCACAGCCCTTGAGAGAGAATTATTATACAAAACTATATGTAGTTCATTATTCACGGCAAGTTTGCTTGCTAAAATCATCAATTCAAAAGCTCCCAGGGTCAGACGGGGGGAAAAAATGACTTCATTGAAAATCCACTCACGAACACAAACTCTGTCCAGGGTGCAATAGGTAACAATTTTAACATTTAAGGGGCCTTTGGCATGTTTCAGAGCTATTATACTACTGAAATAAATATCAGTTCACAGCTCTACTGAGGCCATCTTTTTAAGTTGTCATTTTCTTAGGCAAAGAAAACAAGAAGTGAATAAGGGTCATGTTGGGAAAACTGCTTCCTCATTCAGAAAGATTAGAAACAGGTTTCAGTGGAAGTGCCAGGTTTCATTGAATTTCTAAAAATTTTAGATAGATGCCACTTCTTTACAAGTATAAGCATATGCTAATAGGCACTCAAGCTTGAACTTGTTGTTTGATATTTGCTTACGTTTGAATGGAAGTTTACCTGTGCAGAGATGTACAGGCTGATTAACAAAGTATACGACTTACTATTTTGATTAATGCCCTACAAATATTCCAGATGGTCAGATAGCTTCCACTAAGTTGAGTGAAGAACCTCAAGATGTCATCTGACCTGGGGGTTTACTCTGACTCAGTAAGCCTAGATAGAAGCTTTGCTAACCCTGAACAGACGTAATGATTTTTCCATCTTCTTTCCCCACAAGGGTGCTAAGTTGTGCATCCCTTTTCATTCCTGCAGTATCTCCACCAGGAGTGGAGAATACCAATAATGTGTTTTATATTTGCATCGTCTCAGTTTTCATTCTTTTTAAGGCTTATATATGGAAAAATCTTAAGGCAGAAGAAAAAACCCAAGGGGTGCACAATTCCAAACCAAACGTTCTTGCAAAATTTGTCAGAGCTTGTGCAAACGTTACAGGGAAGCAATGCAGAACATGAAATGTATAATTCAACGGATATTTGTAAAGCTTCTGTGATCATAATATTGTGTCACCATAGTTAGTGTCTGGAATAATTTTTTAAAAACTCATTAAAAATGCCATTTTGGGTGTGAGATTATTATAAATGTCATCAAAACAAAATCTGGCCACTTAATTCACAAGACTAGCTAGTCGAAAAACGTATCAAATAACCCTGTGATTATGCTATTCACTTGGACTGTGGCAGACTTTCAATCCTCCCGTCAACCTGTTTGGATCTGAACCCACCCCTCTGAGGACAACCTCCTGGTCACTACTGGATGCCATCCAAAGGGACCTGGACAAGTTCGAGAAGTGGGCCTATGTGAACCTCATGAGGTCCAACAAGGCCAAGTGCAGGGTCCTGCACATGGGTCAGGGTAGCCCTCGCTATCTGTACAGGCTGGGGGATGAAGGCATTGAGAGCAGCCCTGAGGAGAAGGACTTGGGGATACTGGTGGATGAAAATCTGGACATGATCCAGTAGTGTGTGCTCGCAGCCCAGAAGGCCAACTGTATCCTGAGCTGCATCCCCAGCAGCGTGGCCAGCAGGTCAAGGGAGGTGATTTTGCCCCTCTACTCTGCTCTGGTGACACCCCACCTGGAGTCCCACGTCCAGCTCTGGAGCCCCCAGCACAGGGAAGACATGGAGCTGTTGGAGCAGGTCCAGAGGAGCGCCACAAAAACAATCAGAGGGCTGGAGCACCCCTCCTGTGAGGAAAGGCTGAGAGAGTTGGGGCTGTTCAGCCTGGAGAAGAAAAGGCTGCCGAGAGACCTTATTGTGGCTCTTCAGTACCTGAAATGGGGCTTGTAAGAAAGACAGAGACAAACATTTTAGCAGGGCCTGTTGTGATCGGACAAGGAGTAACGGTTTTAAACTGAGAGAGTGTAGATTTAGACTGGATATAAGGAAAATGTTTTTTTACAGTGAGGGTGGTGAAACCCTGGCAGAGGTTGCCCAGAGAGGTGGTAGATGCCCCATCCCTGGAAACATTCAAGGTCAGGTTGGACGGGGCTCTGAGCAACCTGGTCTAGTTGAAGATGTCTCTGCTCATTGCAGGGGGGTTGGACTAGCTGACCTTTTAAGGTCTCTTCCAAACCAAACTATTCTATGATTTTATATCATTGGGTTTCTTGGGGTGTCTGTTTCCACTCTTACTAGGTAAAATTGTTCTACTTTTACAAGTCACTTTTAAACTTTTTGAGTTGTTTTCACCAAAGGGGTGAAAGTCTTCTTGTAGGTCAGTGCCTAGTTATTCAAATTCCCCCAGACATAGGAATTCACTGACCCTGGTCTCTCCATCTCCCAAAAAGCAAGGATTATTCACATGTTGGCTTGGTGAATGGTGCCAAGATGCGGTCCTCTCTATCTGCTGCTTTTGTTAAAATGACAAAGATGGAAATGAAATGAGTTACGAAGAACAAATGTTTCACTGAAATCCTCACGAAACTTTTTTTCCACTTGAATGAGAGACAAAAAAGAAGTGGCGGGGGGGGTGTTGATAATTACTTCTTGAAATTTTAGTTCAGCTCTGGAACTGAAAAATCAATTACTCACACAGCTCTGTTATCCTCTTGCTTATATTAGAGAATGATTAATAGTAATGTAGCTGACTATGTAATGCTCTAATGAGGAAAGATAAAGAAATGAGCAGAAAATTACAGCAGAGTGACAGCAATGATTTCTGATGATAGCAATTACGTCATAGGTGAAAAAGTATCTCTTGGTGACAAGTATATACATCACAGGATGAAAGTTCCTGTAGAGTTCCATTGGAAATGTTTATTTTCAGAGGAACTAGAATGGGATAGACGTATTCTCTTTCATCATTTAAATATCAGACTTTTCCTAGATGACTTAACTTGTTTTAAAATGATGCATAGCTTTCAGCGTTTTTTCATTTTGCAAGTTACTGCCTGAGATATAACCGCGGTTTCCAAAAACTGTAGGGGCAAAACTGTGTCCATACTGCTGAAAGGCAGGTGGGTGGTGCAGAGGGTAGAGCATTGCCGCTTGCAGTTTGGGCACTGCTAATCCTGCCATGGAGATGAGTGTGTCCTGGTTTGACTGGCTCGTGTCCTTACCTGACAGACCATGTGCTGTTGGTCCTACTTGCTTGTGGTGGCAGGTATGATTGCTTTGTGTCCATCATTAGCACACTCAGCTCTCTGCATCCAGCGTCTCTGGGTTTTAGGAAATAGCTAATCCATAAAAATGCCACCCTGGCTGTGGATTTTATGAGCACAAAGCTGGCACTGGTGCAATTGCTTTGAAGCCAATAGAGCTCTTTTTGATTAATGGGATTAATGAGAATCAAGGTAGGAACTCTAAAAATGTTAAAAGAGTGTTTGTGTGTCTGTGTGTGTGTGTATGTACCTGTCGAAGTATATATATATGCATATATAAATGTATACAGCAGTTTCTTGAGTGGAGTTACTGTTTCTGGATAATATTTTGCTGTTCAGCAAAATAACTTATCAGCAATACTTTTTTCCTATATAATTATACTTTTATATAACTTCTATATGCATTTCTGTTTATGATAATAATAATTTATTACTATATTATTGTTACATAATCTCTACAGCCAAATAACATCTTTGTGTTTTGAATTATTTTTGGTCAGTATTGCCTATTGATTCTGTCAAGAAGGCTGTAAGCTTTTCCAAACTGATTTTGCCTGTCTTTGTATGTGAGGCATCATTTGCACTTATGTCACTATAACATTTTTAGAAATAATAGTGATTTGTAAGCAAGGAAGCTCAGTGGAAGTCAACAGCTGACAACCAAATACCTGATTAGAAAACAACAGGGTCAGGATACATAAGCTCTGCAGTTATTCAGAGGACAACAACCTGCAGTTATTCAAAGGACAACACAGACATGGTAGAAAGATAATATAAGGAAAGCAGAGGCAAGAAGACTACCTTCTAATTCACACTTACTGTATGAAACTGGCCTGATTTCTCTGTGCTTACTCTCCGTCTGGGCACATGAGTTTTATCCTTTCCTTTCGCCGTCCAAACATTCAGCAGGCTGGTGGTCAGGACATCATCTTGGAAAGGGGTAGTGCAAACTGGAATTATTTCAGACCAAAGAAAGAAATAAAGCCAGGTGTGCCATTCCCTGGGCAAGTAAAGAAGCTCGCAGGCCTTGGTGCAAGAGGCAACGCCCTTGAAAGTCTTCCTCTGAACGGAAGCACCTACGGCTCCCGTCCTCGTGCGATGGCTGTGGTTAGCCCATGTCTCTGTGGCCCTCAGAACAAGCCCCTCACTGTTCTGTGTGTAAAGACATGTATTTTATGAGTCCCAAATAACCTCAAGCGTATGATGATGTTCAGCTCAGGCGAGATGATGGGACTTCCAAGGATGTGCAACAGCAAGTTTGGGTGACCAAAATACAGATCTGTCCAACAATGAGGTGCCTATGAACATTTGGATTTATATGTGTGTTGTTTCTTTTTTTTATCTTTCCCTCTTGAAGTTCTTCATTAATTGCATTCCAGAAACCTATATGAGTAATTTTTGGATTCTGCTCTAAGCAACTACAAGTAGAAGGTTAAAACAGCAGGCTCAAATCTCGGGGTAGTCTTGCCCCTGGGTGAGTGCTGTGGGGTGTACAGTGGGGACAGTCTCTTCTATAATTACCTCTGAATAGGCACAAATCTTCTAATGCAAGCAGCAAACCTAAGAATTTCATTTGTGTGGATGTAGGGGGTTTTTGTTTGGGTTTTTTTTCAGGGTTGTGGTGGGTTTTGGTGGTTTGATTTTGGTTTGGGGGTTTTATTTGGGGGGTCCATTTATGCTGCACCTCCAGAATACAGGGGCAGAAACCACTAGTAAAGGTGGGGTTAGACGGATATGGTGGGCAGGTGTGTTCTCTTTTGTGTTCAGGGCAAGAGCTGAGGCTCCTGGCATGAACATTAACGTAAATACTTTCATAGCCTCTCAGACTGACGGTTGGGACACGGCATATTAGGATGTGGTGCGACAGCCAGGATTACTCATTGCTGATGTTGTTAAAATCTATCAGTCTCTCTTTAGCTCATAAAAGCAACCGCTGACTGCTCTTTTACAGCATTTCAAAATTGTACTGAGGATTCATTATTTGCTAAATCACGGAATATGCTGCTGAGAGGAAGTCATGTTTAAAAATCAAGAAGGACTCTTCATGAGATTATTTACTTTTCTTTTATAGGTGTGTATTTTTTAATCCTTATGTCAACCTGTGACTGAGGTGGCCAGATATAATATAAAATAGTGCACACATAGGCTGTATTTCTAAGAAAATCTGAGACCCCCATACTGAGGGAAATGGAGCTTTTACATTGAGTCCACTTGAGCAGACTCTTGCTCTCAAGCTGCATTGCTGTTGTACACCTGTGTGAGCTTTGCCATGCTTCACTAGCTCAGTGCGTGCAATCATATGAATGATGCTATTTCCTAAATCCAGATTTTAAAGCTCTTCACTCTCTTCTTTTGAACACTTCTCTCATGTTTAAGACCCTATCATGGTGACTCCACACACCATCACTTGGGTTGCTTCATGCTAAAACAAAGCAGAAATCCTTTGGTGTCTGTTTTCTCTCGTTTTTTGTGCCCACTTGTTTTTTTTTACTCTACCAAACACATTATTATAAGGAAGTCCAGAAAAGGTCATCAGGAGTTAGAGCAACAGGGCAAGAACTGAACTGATGGAACTGGAAGGTAAAGGACAAGAAACAGCGGAGAGGCAGGTTTAGGGCAGGCAATGGCAGCTGCAAGACAAAGAATGTGGGAAGTGAATCTGAATTAAGAGATCAGTGAGAACAGAGGGATTGGTGAGGGGAACTAGCTGTTGGCAAAAGTAGAGAGCTGTAGAGCCTTCCAGGTGAATGACAAAGGGAAGAAAGGTAGTGAAGAGATGAAGATGGAAGTGAGGCTGAGTGGCAAGCAGAAGAAGACATATGAAGAAAAACAGCAAAAATGAAGCAGAAGGCATCATATTGATGATGTCGCTTCATATAGTATAGTGCAGGCACTGGGACTTCCCAGATCTTTCTTGCACCAAAAGATCATATGCTTTAGGGAAAAACGTAATTCTGCCTTGACTTTCAGTTTCCAGTAAGGGAATATTCACCACTGTTCTTCACGAGTTACTTATTGTGGTCCTTAAAAATGTGAGCCTTATCTCTAGATGGACTATTTCTATTCTACAAACCCACACACAGAGAAGTTAGGTGAGGGGGACGCAGCAGAAAGGGCAACAACAGAGAGTCAGCTGCCAACAGAACCAAAGCAAAACGCAGGTGAAGATCAGTCAGGATTAATGAACGTCCCAGACCCAACTTGAGCAAAAGAGGCTGAGACACTGCCAAAAGACTAAGTCTCTCCCAGTAAGCTGAGAGCAGGCACAGCTCTCCCTGTTCTCAAAATCTCGAGCTCACTCCTCCCCGTCATTTTTCCACATGAACACCTAGCACATCACAGAATCACAGAATCACAGAATGGTAGGGGTTGGAAGGGACCTCTGTGGGTCATCTAGTCCAACCCCCCTGCCGAAGCAGGGTCACCTACAGCAGGCTGCACAGGACCTTGTCC
>Ga0065711_1000337_pt1 | contig 71803 bp, 33 predicted proteins | sample Hoacrofraction12_FD_59098 | JGI IMG/M metagenome (GOLD analysis project Ga0065711, IMG submission 59098) | Hoatzin crop microbial communities from Cojedes, Venezuela - Epithelial fraction 12 v2 (version 2) | ecosystem: Host-associated > Birds > Digestive system > Esophagus > Crop | place... | reverse complement strand
CCCGCATCCTGCGGCTCATCCCGCCGCACCGTGCCTGGGCACAGCCCCCGCCGAGCCGCAGCTCTGCACCCCAGCGAGCGCGGAACAGGGCGCCCACAACCCCACCGCCGCTCTCCAGATCCACAGCGGCATCGTGGAGCGGGGTCTCAAACTTAGCCTACACCTTCTGAGAAGCAATTCGCCAGAAGGGATATCAAATGCAAGAACAACGCTCAGCTATACACATAATTATTTAGAGGCACGAACAAATCTGTCTAGCAAGACATCTAAACCTCCTCCCACCCCCCTCATATATGGCACAGAAGAACCAGATACACAGCAACCACCCATTCAAAATCAGGCCCTACAAATCCACTGGCATTTCTGGAAAGTTAAAAGTCAAATCCCGCTCCTTGGCAGCCCAGGGGAGTTTTGCCGCCGAGTTCCGTTTGCCCCGTTACCAGTGGCCAAGCATCCACCCCCTCCCAGCAGCGCCGAGGGATACCCAGTGAGAGCCCTGGGCCGCCGGCTGGACAGACAGAGCAGGCTCGGTCGCTGCCGCTCGCATTTCGTGAGGTGAAGGCATACGTTTCACGGTGTTGTTTCAGCACTGTGAAAAATTTACCGCTAATACACATACACAAAATGAAATAATCCAGATGGCAGAAAATCATCTCAATATACAGGATCAAAGCAGGTGGGGGTTTTTTTGGTTGGATTTTGGTTTTTTAGCTCCACATGAAAAGAAACCACAACCTTCTTTCACGGGTTTAACGTTAATTAAAAATACACAGCTTTCTGTACTGACTGCAGTATGCTACATGGTCATTTCTTTTCAGCATGAAACTCTCTAATTTCCTTTGAGTCCATTTAGAAGTCTATTACATTAACGGAGGGAAATGTATCACTTTGGTAATTATTCTGTTTACACTCACACTAAACCACACAGCCTTAACCACAAGATGGATAAAAGTTATTTCCCAGGTGGGAAAGGGTTACATTCATGGCAAAAGAATGTGTGTAGAATGACCAAGTTACAAAATGCCTTCAGATCAGTTCTGCGTGCATGTCTGCTGCTGTACATCAGGAATTTCGCTATGCAACACGCACCAGAATAACACTGGATTAATGTTACGTGTAACATTCATGTACGTCTGCCTTACTGAAGTTAGTGTCACCTATTGCTGGTTTTGATGAGGCCCAAGAGAAAAACTTGGTCCTGTGACTTCTTTTGATTTTTAACAAACCTGCTTAAAAATCACAATCAGAGATGGGGCTTTTGTGCTTGTCTAGACAATTTGGTTTTAAACTGTGAGCTGGAGTAATGCAAAGAGTGAAGATGCTAATCTCAGTTTTACCCACTCATCTTTTCATTAAGGGGCAAATTCATTTAAGATTCCGAGAGAATATTTAGCAGTATAGGACATTAAAAGACCACTGGGGATATTTCTTCAGGACCTCTGTGTTTTATGATCTCTTTGTAGTAAATTCAGGAAGACTTGTCTGTCCTCTCCAGGCTGATGCGAAAAATTACAGGTGGTGCTGGCAGACTGTCAGCACTAAAGCATCAGCCTGTCAGCACTAACCTGAACGGCCACAACACCAACCAGCCAAGCTGTAGTAACTTCACATTTGGGGAATTCAAGTTAAAAGCACTATCAAAGTGAGCTTACAGGATTTTTTGCACGACTGGAACTCTGGTTAGGGACAAAAACACAGTTATGACTTCACCTCCCTTTTCCCATGAACTTTGGGAATTATACATTATATTCTCACGGAAATCCTCTGAATAACTATTTCAGTATACTGGAATCTGTGGTTTTCTTACACTATTTCTGAAGTCATGCTCTCGATTGCTAGGAGGAGAAACTGGAGAATCCAGAATGAAAGATGCTTAACCGCTCTAGGGAGACGCCCGCGCTGCAGAGCTCAGACCCGTACCCCGCACTCCCCGGAGCTGGTGGGCAGGCAGAGGCTGCACAGCACACGAGGCAACCCCCCAGAGACGGGGGATCCTTCCCGGAGCACTCGGGGTCCGGCTGGCGACACTGTCCAGGCGCAGGGCACGCCTGCGGTTCGCACACTGTACAGCGCCGTTTGCCTGCTCGTCGGCACTGCAGGGGAGGCTAACGAGGCTCCTTTGTCAAAATCTGGTTTACTTGCACATAAACTTGAAGTTACTTCTTTCTTCTTTCATGGGGCCGAACCCCTCGTACATGAAGTCTTCCACAAGTAAAGCAAAGGCTTTTTTAAGGAAAAATCTTATCAAAATCTAGCCAGTTGCATGGTCCAGTTTCTCAGTATTGTCACCGCTTTGCGGGTTTCCCCGGCGAGGCCGTCCGTAGCGTTGAAGGGAGCGCCAGCGGGCACGCCGCTCATTTCTCACTGCAGCCCATGCTGGCAACAGATGACAGGGTTTGTTGCTACCCAGCGAGCTTGTCCGAGCACAAACCAGCCCCGGGGTACCTTATCTGGGGCTAGGCTAATGTCTGTCTGTCCTGCGGCTGCCCATTGAGCTATGCCACTGACTCCCATGGGTGAGCTGGTCTCCAGTCTGCTACCGACTGGGCACCAGACCAGGAATTTTGTAACGCGAACTATTCCGTCAGTGGAGAATCTTCAAATGGCAGAGGAACAAAGTTAACTGGATAGAAGAGAATCTGGACTGAAATATGCACAGCACAGAGAGATGAAAGAGGACAGATTGATATAAAAATTAAATTGTGAACAAAACAGGGGAGGCACGCTGATAAAGGGGTCAGGAACTGTGTGAATAAGGCACGAAGACCAGAGGGTAAAAAGCTGATTAGCTGTTAATTTACAGGTAGATCTGAAATGATGAGGTAATTTTTTTAGGAAGCAAGAGAGACTTAAACCAGACACACTATAACGATACTGACTAAAGAAAATCCTTTGATTTTTTTTTTTTAAAAGAGCTTTATACAATAAAAAGAACTAAAAGGGGAATGAGGCTCTGATGGGGAAAAAAAAATCAGAAATTGCAAAAGGCATCTGAGCAAAGGGAAAGCCATGGAAAAGATCCAAATGTGCAATGCATTTAACATCAACTGCCCAGCATCTGCAATGTCACAGTATTGATGTTTGGTGTCCTGGAGCTTTCCCTTTAAACTGAAGGGGAAATCAATTGAACCTCAAATAGCAAAATTTTGGCTCTGCAGAACATGGCTTTAGGCACCACTTATAGGCAAAATTCTTGCAGAAAGGAAACAGCAGACAGGTAATTTAAATCATTATCACACTCAAACAAGTAAGGAAGCACAGCTTCAGAGCTAGGAGTCAACTTGCATTTTTCTTTGGAACCCTCTCTTCTGTTCACCTATTCCTACCAACATCCACCAACTCCCTAAGCCCAGTCATGTCTTGTTGCTCCGCTCAAAAATACTGTCAAATGTAATTCATAAAATGCCTTTTAAAATCTTTTGGGAATCACTGAAAGTGCAGCAGAGATCTTCACTATTCCAAAGGAAGGTAAAGGGTTTTACTGTGCGGCTCTGAAAGGCAGCATTAAGCAGTAGGAAACACGAACGTAGAAGCAATGTGATGAGCTGCTAAACTGCGAGGGTGTCACAGAACCACAGAAAAATCCAGGCTGTAAGGTACCTCTGGGGTCCTCCACTGCAGCCTCCTGCTCACAGCAGAGCAGGCTTCGCAGGTCAACCAGGCTGCCCTGGCCTATCGTACCTCCATGAGAGACTACCACAAAGATTAAAGATAAGCAGATACTTCTAGGAGCCAATTTTCTTCCTGTTGTCTCTGCCAAATCAGAAATAACCATCTCTGAATTCTGCAAAGCAGCCTCACACATCAGAGAAAAATCAGGCTTTCCGGTTAGTGGGGCAGACGCATTCATTGCGAGTAGAGGATGCTTCACATGGCTGAAGCAATAGCCCTGACCTGGTCAGTGGCACACGTCCCTTGGATGAAGAATGGTGTGGGCTGCAGCAACAGCGAGCTGAGGCTGTTATGGTTGCTATGAACTCCACTCAAAGCTACGCACCAGTTCCAGAGAACTGAAAATTGCATTGCATTGACATTTCTATTTGCAAGAAGAAAGTGAAGTTCTTCTGACCTCATAGTTAAGTTTTGTAGAAACTGGTTCCCTCACAGATAATGGATTCAATTTTGTTGCATAAAGCAATGTCCTCATAACTAATGGGATTTCAGGGGAAGAAAAGGAAACTTCAGCCCCAGTAACCATCAAGATCCCAGTGATGTTAACAGGCTACTTAAACCACAACTAAGACTGACCTCAGCGCAGTAGTGAACGGTACAGACGCCCAGCAACCTCACTGACAGTCTTAACAGACCTGAGTGGGGGAGGAAGGAGAATTGTGGCTTTGGCAAAGGCCCCAGCTCCCTGTATGAACCAGAGTCACTCTGCTACACTGAAGAAAAGCGAACAAAAAAGAATTAAAAGTATCACTTTTACAAGAGAGTCACTAGTTCCTGTGAAGAGATGTTAAAAATAGGTCTTCTATTGAACACAGTAAAAGCTGTAAGAGTCCAGTGCCTTCAGTTTTACCAAGACTTCCATTAAATGATGCTGTCATGCAATTATTGTGCTGTTAAATACCAGGCTACTGCTGTGCTTTGTCTAAAGGCCACTAATGCACATACTGGCAAACAGGCACCGGATCATTGTCAATGCCGAGGAACTTAAAGAGAGAACTACAGGCTTAGTCAAAACTCCATTAAACTTTTATTTGCCATTGTGCTCATAAGCAGTAAAAGTCAGAAACGGAAGTGCAGTGGCTTCTACCGTGCAGTCAGAATATTTGGCAATCCAAAGTGTTGTTTTATGAATAAGTCTGAAGAACCAGCGTTCAAGGATTGCTAAGAGGAACCTTAAACATTTCTCTGAATTCACCTCCCATCAAGTGAAAGGCTCTGTCTGACAGCGAAGTACAAATTATGAACTGGTGTCAAACTTGCAATGACATTTTTACGCAGACTGGTCCCTTTGCCACTGGAGCTCATCGTTCCAGTCTCAGCCCTTCGACGCGTGTCTTTGTGCCTTAACCCAAGGACTTAACACAGCCTCTTTGCAGCATCAATTGATGGCAGCACGACCGAACTGCACGGCTGCCTTAGCTTGTGGTAAGAAGCAATTCCTCACCTCCAGCAACCAGGGCCTGGCTCCCACAGCAAGCTCTGGGTGAGAAAAGCGGCTGACAGCAATGCCCAGGTCCCACAGCAGCTGAACACGTGGGTTGTGACAACCTCACAAGGGGTCCTCTCACTGCTGAAAGAGCCTCACTGATATCGGACAGAAATACTCGGAGCATAGCGATGCTTAGGTTGTAATGACACGGGGCAGAAATGCTTAGGTCGTAGTGACATTGTTTAATCTAGCCCTGACCATGTATAAACAACTTACTAACAATCCTGCCCTTGAAGAGGAGCTAACAGACTGATAAAAGGGAAACATCCAGCCCAGAAGGCGCCGAAAGCTGGATGGATGCCGAAGAAGCATGAAGTTAACAAAAATCTAGGGGAACTAGGAAAAACACAAAGGTGGCAGGGGGAGATCGCGATCACCAACTCAATTCAGAACCAAAAAGACTGCACGCTCCAGCTTACGAGCATGCGTAGTTCCGTAAGGAAGGAGTATACTTCTAAGATAAGCGTGTAACGTGATGAAGCAATCAGAATGTAATGAGTAATTATCTTTGTAAGAGTATATAGTCGCTGCTAAGCGGTGTGGCAGCTTTGTGGAATTACCACCTAACACCCATATCTACGCAAATATGCAATAAACACAATATCTCTGCTCTGTGTGTATGTTGGCGTACTGCATGCCGGGGAAACGATCCCACTTTTGGGACAAACATCATGAAAAACTGGTGAAGGATGAACGCAAAGGGAGCCTGAGGGCAAGGAACAGCTAAAGGAAGAGGATTTCGAGACCTGCACCCCTCGCCGCCCGCAAGCAGAGTCGGTCTGCTCAGAGGCCCTGCTAAGAGGTCCGCACAGCGCCCGACTGCCGCTGTCCGTGGGGCAGCACGTGTCCTGGCGCCCGCCACGCGCAGCTCATCCCGCAGGCACCGTCACCCATCCCATGGCGGGAGCGAGCAGCCTCCCGGGAAGAGTCCCACGCTGAGGGGGGAGACGGGGCGAGCCGCCTCGTCCTCCCAGGCACCACACACTACGCCAGCGCTCCCACATTTACAATGTCTGCGATCAGATAAGGCAGCACTACAAGGAACTGTCCCTCGCTCATCAATGCCTCTGCAAGAAGACATCCCAGACGAGTACAATTTAGGCTGTCAGAACTGTCACTTTCCTACGTGTTTTATTTAATGCAGATTTATTAATCCACATTAACAGTGAAGTGAAAACCTTTTGTTATAGTGAGAAAAAGGAAAGGGATACTGGAAACCTTTCAAGCTCTTACAAAGGCTACTAAACATGGGAGAACATTACGAAAACACTCATTTCACAATCCCTAAAAGGAATTAGGCTGCTTCTAATGTGAAACACATTAAACTCCTTCATTATTTAGAATTCAGTGCGAAAGAAATACCTGCCTAAGGCAAAATTTTATAAACAGAGACACTTAAAAATATTTGACCCTGAATCCATGGCTCTCTTTACTGAAGCGTTTGCACAAGGGACCCATCGTTGCTGCCTGCGCGGTGCCCAAGGAAGCTGGCTGTGGGCTGACGTTCGGCATCTGCCACCTCCCCTTCTCGGCTCCTGTATTTCCATTTTGGGGCTCTGCAAGAGGCTGACCAGCAGCGGGGCACAAAATGGCTCCAGAAACACCGCAAATACGCACAACCCTTAGGAGAAGCCAGGGTGTGATGCAGGGTTTGCTGACATTGCTGCGTCCCGTCCCCACACCAACCATGCTAAAACTGCGCCGATCTGACTGCCTGCAGGGTGTAATTTGTCCTTATCACGTTGTCAAAGCATCATTCTTGACTTCGATTTAAGGCTTGGACTACTTTAACTTGGGCAAAACGACCCCGATGAATTACACAGTGCAACAGGAAAGCACAAATCACTTTGTTAGGCTCAAACACTGAAAAACACTAAATTTCACTCCAGTCTATCATGGTCCCTAAGACTCATCGAAATCTTCCCAAATACAGCACCACCTTCAGCTGCACCCAAGCAATGAGACACTCCAGCTTTTCATAACTCTCCTGTTGACTGACAGAGGCTTCTCTTACACCAAGTTAATTCCTTGTGGTGTTGGTGCTGCAGAACAAGCCTCTCACAGACGCCAAATGTTGCGAGAACCTGATCCTCCTCCTCCTCCTCACAAACATACACAATTTGCTGAACTGCAGCAGACAATACGCTGCAAAATCATAGTGCTGTACGTAACAAGGGTAGCCTTGCCATTCCATATTTTAATTGAAAAGCAAATCTACTAGAAGCAAGGGTGTCCGCTGTCCTGCACTTTACGACTCATTCCTCTTTATGCAGAGCAGATATAAAAACATCACCGCCTTGCTTCGAGAGCTTCATGTGTCTCTGCACAGGCATCACTGGCATGCAAAGCAGAAAGAAGGGCAAATCGAGCCCAGAAAACCGCTGCTCAAATTGCCATTTGACACGAGACCTGGCAAACACCAAGAGCTCTTTTTGGAGCAAACCAAGACTTCTAACTGCTCAGAAGACAGGGAATGTGGAAAGCCTACTATGTGAGCTGTAGAAGCTTTAATTCTGCTTTGCCCTTCTTTTCATGATCTCAGTTTTACTGAACAAGCAAGCAAACGGAAATATCATAAGGTTGTCCACAGTTAAGTCAAGGATCCTATAACAAAGACAATAAAACCCCAGCGATGGAGAAGCCTCCTGTCTTCACCTCGCGCTTGAAAGTCAAACTCACAATGTTCTGAGCCTCAGTCCTATGAACACCAACCCGTTGTACTTCTTGTCATCAGCCTTTCTAGCCTGAAAGAAAATTGAAGTTTTGAGTCCTTTTTTCCAATAAAGTACAGACAATAAAACATATTGCAAGTCTACATTTATTAACCTTCTTGAAACAACACACAAATCAAAATAATTCAGTTACAAGAACTGGTTTGCTTCTTGTCTTCGGCAGTTGCAAGATGTAGCTATATTGTACAATACATTCTCTAATTTGTTTTGGAGTTTATTCGTGATCTATCATTCCCCATTTCAGTGGCATTTAGATACTACCATGTTTTTGTAATATTAATAACACCGTAATCTTCATTAGTATGCAAATCTATAGCATCTGACAAGCTCCTGTTCTCTTCCATGAGCTCCTTTGTTGTTGCGGCCGCGTGAATTTCATTACAAGGCTAGATTATTATCAAACAGTGGGAAGGAGGGTGGTGGGGAATAGACAGAATGACGTGGAAATTATAATCTCTTGTTTTAATAATGAACCCAGTTTCATATGGCAGTGCATTCTTGCACCAGATGCTGCTGAGAGAAAAGGGAGCAAATAGAAGGAAAATCTTACAAGACTGCTCGTGCACAGTAGCCTTTCCAGGGGGTGCCACTGGAGGGGCGGACTGGAGGGGGACGCTCCCCAGGCCTGTGTCATATTTACATTTCAGATAACAGCCATGATTCTATCCATATGTCTTGTGATTCATAGCTTTACAGACAGCAAAAGAAAACAAAACAAAAGAATTCCTGCTATTCAAAAACTGGTGTCCATTTCCTCTCCAATTAAACTCGTGTCAAACAGCAATCAGTCTTCGTGTGCAACCACAATCATTGTTTAAAAACTACAGTTATTCTTGGAGCAGCCTGTGACTGTAAAAATAAGTAAAATCTGACAGAATAGCAAAAAGCTCATAGGCGTGCAAACCCTCCCTCCCCTCGCTACCCGCCACTGCCAGCCCCACCTCGCGCCCCTGCTTGTCTCACCCAACAGCCACGTGGCTCAGGCGACAGGGAATTTGGGGGAATTGCAGGGAATTTAGGGGACACTGCAGCAGGGTCACTACGCTGCTCTTACCACACCAGAAGGGTATCTAAAATTGCCTTTGCAGTGTAAGGATTCGCGCCTTTTAAGCCTTACAGAACCCAGCAATTTCCAAAGGCAGGTATGATTCCTTATAAGACAAATGGGACTCTCTCGAGTTGCTCTGAGATCCAATATTAAAAACAGATTTCTATCCCTGCTATAAAATGTTGTCTTTTACCTGAATTATTGGGTAGATGTTATTAATACCAAAGTAATTTCTTGTATTAAAACCTACAGCGCTCTCTGCAAAGGACCACATGTAGAACATATTTTTGAGGTTTAGTCAACTGGAGCAAATCTGATCACCATTAAGTATGGAATTATCTTCTCCTTTCCTATTAAGTACGATTACACATCAGTTAACTTGATCATGTGAATTTAAGTATCACTTAACTTCTGTTGTTTATTAACCAATTTGTTAGAGGTCTCCCCTTCTCAAAGCACATATATTAGCACTAGAACAAGACTTCATCTCCAAAAACTCTATGAATTGTATAATTATTCTAAGCTACTTATCATTCACAAAATTCACAGAAAAGATCGGTACACTCAGCAAAAATGCCTGATTTTAAAAGATATCTTGTATTATTTCTTAAAAAGTGTGAATTGATATGCTACATTATGGGACCTACAGAGTAAGATTTCTTCAGCTTTTTTTACTACTTAAAACATATATTCAAACTCTTATACAAAAATGTTATATTTTAAAATGCAAACTAGCAATTCCTATCCATACATTAATTAAACCACTCCCAGGCTTCCTATTTTCCTAGCGGGAGGGCTGTCAAAAACCAGAGCTTTCGTCATACTGAAGTCACACCGATACACTCAGAGCTCCCCTTTGTTCTCCTCCTCATTAAGGAAAAACCTGTCATTAAGAGAATCTATTTAAAGCAAGCAGGGAAATGTGTTTGGACTTTGATTCTGGCAATTAGAAAAACCTTGCTATTCAAAGATGGTGCTTTTTTATTATTTAAATAACATTTCACATTCTTCTAAGATATTTTACTAAGAAGATTGTTAAATTAGGTGATAAAAGGTTACCTTTGTCTTTTAAGTTGAAATATGTAACCATTATTTCTTATCCATCTGGAATTAGAAAAGCTTCAATATCATATATTTTAAAGGACTCATAATTAAAATTCACCAGACTTCATAAACCAAACAAATGCTTCACTCCCTGCCCTTGCTCAATCCCAGCTGGACAATTTCTTCTGCTTTTTGAAAAGGAAAATTTCTGTCAACACTTGACAGAATAGCATCTTTTTATTTCCAAATCGCACAGAGTGGCTGGGAAGCCATAGCACCTTCTTTTCAAAGCATGAGCAATGGGACAGTTGTCAGGGACACATTTTAAGAGGAAGGCTCAGACAGAAGTGGGTACGTGAAGAAAAATAATGTTCTTATCCTTTTTTTTTTTTTTTTTTAAGCCAGAACAAGACTAACAGGCAACTGAAAGGGGCCAAGTAGGTCAGACCACAATGCAGAAAGAAGTACCACGACAAAACCTTAATTCTCTTTACCTCCTAACAGTTTGAATGCTGGCAAATTATTCATACCACACACACACAAAAAAATTTCTACTGGCAATATACACACAGCTGAGAAATCCTATGCTTAATTACATTTTCACACACCTTCAAAGTTTCGACAACTAATGTGTCCTACTGAAATGACAACATTTCAGATCTCTGAGCAGACTTGCAAAGTACTGTCAGTTTTTAGATAACCCAACATTAATATTTCCATCACTGACCTTCACATCTACATTTGCCACTAAAACCCTGGAGATGCACTCCTGGACAGATAAGTAGGCAGGGTTATTTATAACGCAGTTCTGATCAGAAGTAAAAGCACATAATCCATGCCCAACATATAACAAAAGAAGACAAAGTAACAGTGTGAAGGATAAAGAATATACGTGTCCATCAAACATACCTATGTTTTGTTTTTCCAAATAAAAGTCGAAACAGTTACACAAAAGAAGTTCACATGAGCTGTCTCATCACTGCTGAACTTCAGCTCCTGAATTTGTCACCCACTGTTTACGGAAAAGAAAAAGGCTCTCTCCTGTGAACTAATAAAAATGTTATAAAAACATATATTGGATTTCCTTCCCTGCCCTACAGCCATCAATGAAGCGCTTGCTGGGCTCCTGTCAGTGCCAAGGAAGCCACAGTTTCAAGAAGGAACCTGTCGGTATTTGGCACTGCTCAAGTCCTCACGAGCCCAGAGAACTGGCAGTGACATCCTTAACAGAAGCCACGCGCAGAGATGAGAGGTTCTGCTCCTGCCCCGCATCCCCCGCAGCGACGTGCCCCTGCCCGGCGGGCGATGGAGGGCGAGCAGCCTGGCCAGCAAGCGCGGCCACCATCCCTGCGTCACACTGCTGACTCCAGCCATCGCTACATGAGAAATGCCCCGGCACAGGCCAGCCCCTGCATCCTCCAGGGAGGACGGATGGACAGCAAGGCCTCGGGAGGGACAGCTGCCTCGGCACTGCTGACACGACACGCTGCCTTAAACTCGCAGGAATCCAGCACCCCCAGCAGCACCCAGTGCACGTAACTACCAGTTCCAACAGCGTCACACCAGTCAAAACTACTCAGCAATATCTGTCTGACTAGCTGACAATTATGCCTTCATCCAGCAGGCTGTATTTCAAAAATAAACAATTTTGTCAATTCTTCTCCTGCCTTTTATCTTTCCAAGACAATCCACTGTCTTCTTCCAGACTTCACCAGCTCCAGACAAACCCACTGGTAAGCCAGTCCAGTGCCAACATTTTTGCCTGTGCTGTTTCAGCATCTAAGAAGTCTGAAGATTCAGTCATGAAATCACATAAATAGATACAAGTGTAAAAAAGTCTCCAAATACAACCGCTAGCCTGGACTCTAACTGTTTTAATGGTCTCTGAAGCTTATGTGCCCCATAGCACATTAAAATTCCCAATATTTATGCAAGATTAACTACAGGGACAAGGGCCTGAGTATCAGAAAAGCAAGAACAGGCACACAGGTCGAAGAGAGATACTCAAAAGTTTAAATTGATATGGTGTTTTAATGCTTGTTTCAGAAGTCATATTTTGCACTTCCTAAGCCTCACCCAGTTACAGCTTTACTACTGAGAAATAAGTCAAAACTATTTTTCAATGATAATACATTGTAATGAGGAACTGCAAAACACATTAGACATTCTACCGCATAAAGTTTATGCATTTAAACAGCACAAACGGTTTGGCATTGCACCTCAGAAACACAGCCCTTTTCAACAGGCTCTCTTCTGCGACCTTGAGTTAAATAGGATTCTTTTAATTTCTTGTTGACTCCAAAGCTGGAGCATGTCAACCTATTATGAATATTGCTCTAAATAATAGCAAACTACTTTTTTTCCCTCTGTGCTTTAATTAAAGGACACCTACCCTTCTAATAGATATTTAATAGCAGGCAATTTTTTTTGAGATCTAATACACCAAGGTTGTTTTGCAATGTCTACATGCTAATAGACATTAAAGATTACAGAGCCTTGGTAAATAGGGTAATTACAGATGATAATGTCAAAGAACTATGGAAAATTCCTTGAAAGGAATAACTTAGTAAGAGAGGGAGAAATACTGTTTTACAGTTACCAAAGCTAAAGAGTTTTTAAACTAAAAAAAGAATCTGTCTTCAAGAACCGTCTCAACACACAAAACCCGAGACTCAGTGCTCACAATGATAACCACTATGCATGGCAATTGCACAGAAAGTCCTACCTACTTTTGACTTTTGACCATCTAAAGTTTCATGCAGCCCAACAAGCTTGTTGGTAGATGGTATTGATACAGCCCTACATAACTAAAAAAACTTACAAAAGACAAGAAAATAGCAGAAAACTAGAGTCAATGTGAAGCTAACTTAAATGGCTTGCTGAATCTGCACTTCATTTTTATGCAGCAAATTTGCCTGGGTAGAGTCCTAACCAACAGTGGGTTAAATACCATCCCCAACTAAAGTTCTTACCCACTTCAATGGAAGACATCAAGTGAGGTTCATAGCTAAGTTGCTCCACCTAAAAATCTACCCAAAGTCAGAGCAGGTAAGCAGCAGCCAGCCTCCGACCACGATGCCGTGCAGTTACACTGCCTGGTATACCGTGGGCAAGGAAAGCTACTAAGAGACAAATCTTATACAAAGCTGTTTTGCACTGTGAAGAGTAACTAGAAGCACACACACATGGCTGCTACAAGGCAGACATTTATTTGCTCTGAAATCTCTAGAACAGGCTCTAAATTTATAGGTAAAACATAGAGTGTTATAGCTATGAAAAGTAATCACAATTTAGCATTTAGTATCATAAATGTTACCATAACTGTGATGTAATTCAGACTTTGGCCATTCAACAAAATGCAAAGATTTGAACACTGCAAGTCAGCAATGACTGAGCGGGAAACGCTGACGGCTCGTGAGACCCTCAGCTGAGCTGAGCTCGTCAGGCTCTGTGACGGAATGGAGCAGCTAATGCCGACATTCTAATTGATTCTCATGTTAGACACTAAGGTATATATTGTATATATAAAAAAAAATTAAAAACAAAGTCACTTTGCCTCTACCATTTTAACTGAGCGTGAACGTGGTGCCTACAGCACAATGTATTTGCAACGAGCAGAAGCAGGGGAAGGAACTTCATCCAACCTTTTTCAATATGTAATTTATTCGCTAAAGCATTAGAAAAATAATACCTAGTAAAAAGTTAAATAATTTGCAAAATTGTGTCTGTTTTGCCAGAAAAATTTCAGACAAAATCCACAGACACCAAAATGTCCTTCTCAGTCTTAAACAAAATGTTTGTATTTTCCCCAATAAAAATAATTCTTCATTTCAAAAGCCTGTAATGATGAATTGTGCAAAAATTTGAAAGGAAAGAAACATTCTGAATGTATAAAAATATCTTGCTTATACCAAAAAAATATTCACATAATTCTGTAAAAATGACAGGCTCTCTAAGAAGGAAGCCCTCTCTTCAGCTCTAATTATTTCAAACATGCAAAAGCATCCACATTTAGCTCTTGAATTTTGTGACTTTGCAATTCTTGTGCTTGTAACTATTCCTAAACCAGGGGAATATAGTATTTGTTTAAAAGAAAGATAAGGCATACCAGTAACCATACTTTATTTAGTAAAACCAACAGTTATTACTTAAATTATTAAAAAGAATGCTATCTAATCCCTGAGAAAATCTTGTGTTAAATTGGACTAATTAAAACAAATATCATTACTTCTACAAAAGGCATTTTATCCCATTTTTATATCCAGCACATTTCAATTCATAATTCGAACAGATGTAATGAACGTACCAAATGAAAATGATTCAATACTTCAACCCGAAAAATGTTTGCTTTTCCCTGTTCATAAACGGACCCAGTAAGAGCACAGATAGTCAGTAATATTTGGGCTGTGATCAAACATCCACAGTTAACGATGGTGTTTTAACTCTCAGAGACAGAAGCATTTTGGTCTCCTCATCTCTGCTTCCCACGAAGGCACCGCAGAAGCCTGACAGCCGCAGGGTGTGTTGTGCTTCAGAGGAGAGAGGGAGCCAGCCTGGGACGTGTCTCTGGATTCCACCCCACTGCGACCTCCTGCTACACAGACAGCTATCCATGAAACCGAGCTGACACCATATTTGCAAGCTGACTGTTCCTATTTCACAGAATATTTCTGGAGATGTTACGGTAGAAGACAATGGACAATATAAGCCTTGAACAGAATAACTCAAGCTTTATAAACACTGTCAAGCTTTATCATGAATTAATTCTCTTTTAGTTTGGGAACAAAAAGTAATACAGTGAATGTTCTCCAGCCTTTGATTGTTTCCATTGTCTCCAAGTCTCCTCTTAGACAGTAAGGTCTGTGGAGAACGGACCCATCTTATGATTGCATCTGCAAGTCCTAGGACTCTGTACTCCAGAAATAATACCCATAGCTAGCAGGGTTTAAAGGAGTTGCTTACATTCAAACGAGTATAACAAAGTTCCGTGCAAATGCCTACCTCTTCAAAAGTCAGAAACGATGGAGCTAGATCCAACAGGTCTTTAAAATGGCCACCTAAAGAGCTACTACCAAGACCTTCGAGAATGAACGGACTCAGTATCAAACTCCAGAAAATTTGCTGGGAAATCCTTACATTTGCTGGAGGATGAACATCAGCACGTCTGTACAACAGACTGGTTTTGGAGACAACATTCTTCGCAGTCAAACCAGGAAGAGTTTACTTTGAGAATTTAAATCTAAAATGTGGCTTGGGTTTTTTGACTAAACATTCATACATTTCTAATTTAAAATAAATAAAAATCTTTCAGCAGTATTTAAATGTATTTCAATAAGCCAATTCTTAAAATATTTTTTCAAGCCTTTCTTCCTTTCAGAAGAGCACTCTGTTTAATAAGCAAGACATCAGTGAAAAATAAAATTGCATTTCAAATCCAAGGTGATGCATACTTTAAAGAGAAAAATTACTTCCTTCGATGTACTTATAATCAGCTCAACGCCATTATCCAACAGGTCTCCTTTAAACATTAATCATAGTACAGCGCTTGTTTGCTTTCAGATTTTTGTCTCATGTTGGCTTTGTTCCCTTTTCCCTGTTAATCCCAGAAAATACAACACAGACACTCATAACTACATATTACATAAAGTAATTCTATGCTAAGGATAACTGGCTAATTACACTCACACAAAATCTTCAGGTACCATTTCCTTCTTATTAAGGCAGATGTAAATCTGTCGTTTTTTTAAACAACAATAGCCCATTTTATCAAGAGAATGGGAAATTTGCAGAAAAATGTAGTTAGCAGAAATCACCTTGAGACCAACTAATCAATAATTCAAAGACATTGCTGCTTCTTACTTCATCACATATTACAGCAAATGAAAATGTTTTCAATACTGTAATATTGACTCTTCCTCTAAACAGACTTTAGAAAGCTTCTACGTCCATTTATTTTCCTGTGTTTCCTGGGAAGGCAGAATTTTTCTGAGTCATTACTACTTAAGGTACAGCCATTACAACCAGACGTAAAGCTAATAAATAGGTATATGTGAAAAAATATATACCAGCAGATGTCCATTTTCCAAAGCGTGTTCCTATTCTCCTCTCTTAGGCGGTAGCACTTTAGGAGTTTCCTCTTTTTGCAACACGGTGGATTTCTTATGATATTCGTGTGCTTCAGGAGAAATAATCTGGCAATTAGTGTTAGCTAATGGGTACTTCAGAACTTTTCCTCCTATTGCAAAGCTGCATGGACATCCTCCAGATTACAGCGTCCCACCGCTGTAGTTTGTAAAATGATGTACCTTTGAAATTTCATTATTATTGATTGCTGCCCACTTTCTGCAATGCACAGGGCATGCTGCTGCCTCACAATCCTTCCTATTCCGGGTTAGGAAAACTAGCTTTTAATATCTTTCTTTGTCCTCATCTCAATTTCATAGGAGATTAAAAAAAAAAGACAGGCAAAAAAAGGAGGGGGAAAGAAAAAAGATTTTTTTTGTCAAGCTGAACTCCCAAGACTCCCCTTATACAACATAAAAATCTGAAATGCATGTTACTCTTGCTGTTTTTTATATCTATAATTCATTTCATCAGGCTTTCTTTCATGTATCCATAAAGTGATTCAAACAACAGAAATGGTCTGGGTAAATACAGAGTTGGTTTTCATTTGATGCCTGGAACAACCAGGCTCTCAGATCTGAAATTTCAGTTATTACATTTAACAGAGAGAACTATAGCCTTTCAAACACATGAAGTTATATTAATCTCCAACAAATGGGACTTCAGCTCTCACTCAGGGTAAATCATTATGCAGTGCCACTTCCATAATAGCTTTAATTAAACCTGTTCTCTTTTGGGTCAGGTTGGAGACTGCAGAAGGGCACAGCGGGCTGTCTGAGCCTTTTGGCTACGATGGTACTAATGGTCCAAGCAGCGCGCAAGCCAGTGTCAGTTTTTAATAGGCCTTGCTAAGGTCATTTCTACCCACAGTACAGTAGCGAGAGGCAAAAAGAAACATAACCAAGGGTAAGGCACGTATCTGCAGCTGGCCAAGCAAAAAATGCATTTTGTTGATGTACCACAGGAGAAATGGCAGCACTGGACTGCCCTGCTAAGTGTGAAAAACATCTTTTGTCTTAAAACGTGGCTAACAGAGCTACCGCCGATCACGGCTTTCATAGAGCGAGTCTTCCACTGGGGGCTTATCTTTGTAGACATTGCTGTACACTCAGATACTCAAAATGGATCTTTCTCTACTCATAAATGAGCCAAATTCCATGGGTTAAGACGCAGTTATGGCTTGGATAGAAACAATAAAAATGGTCGCAATGAACCAGATTTGGTTCAGCTCCACGATAGTCCTGCCCAGCTGGAATCCAACTCAGGACTCAAGCGTAGTAGGTGTGGATTAAACAGCTCAAGAAAGTAGCTCTGGCCCAATATGTTTCTGAGGCAGAAAGAGAGCCAAACAGCAAAAGCATCATTATTCCCACTTGCAGGAAGGAGCGACTTGCACAACATCCCACAGGGGATCCGCAGTAGGACTAAAACTCAAAGCTGGTAAGCCCAGCTTGCTCCATCATCTGCCTGCAAAAGATGGTGCAGACATGATACTACTGTGTTAGACACTGAAATTAAAAGGATTTTGACCCCACACGGAGTCATAGGTGTTCAGTATCCATGAAAAATAAGAAGGGCTAAGCAAGACAGACAGAAAGAAAATTCATATGCTTTTTACGGAGGTTGCTGAAGTAGATTCTCCATTTTTAACTACTCTGTGGAGCTCAGTAGGAAAGCTGATTTATCCTGTGAGTGCACAGCAGTTGCTCTCTGCTAGAGCTGCTGTTTAAGTTTAATTGGAATACACAGCACTTTTGTAACATTTATATCACAGAGAACATTTAAGAAAAGCAGAAAGACCCTTTCGGTTCGACGCACTTATTTCTGCTGTGATCCTGATCACTGAACCCAAGTGGAAATACAAGCCACAGAATGATTTATTTGCTGTCTGGTTCAGTCGGGACTCCAGAGGCAGAAGCGGCTGCTTGCCAAGGAGAAGAAAAACAGGCTACAACTGGCTAACTCAGGGCACTGGCAATGGGACACGGAGCCTTTCATCTACAGGCTGCCAGTCTGGACCCAGCACAGGGCCTGCACCAACCAAACAGTTCTTACCATCAAATGCAGGTTTAGTGGCCAAGGAGAAATCATTTAAACGGCTTCATCTTCATACAAGCCCTCACAGCAGAAGTACTGTTACAATTAGCAGAACTGCAGAGCCGTCAGCGATGTGGGAGCTTCTGGTGCTTCTCTGTGTTCCCAGAAACAGAATAGTGTCACTGAAAAAATCCTGTAATGCTGCTTTTGACCAAGAAAAATTATCATAAACCTGAAGACTTGGGGATTTTTTTCGATTTTTATCATTGTTTTACTTTTATTTAGCCTCATTTGGTAGTTTTCATTGCCTTTCCCCATGCTGTAGATCAGAAGACAAAAGTCTTCTAAAAATCACTTTTCCTGAAAAGTAATTTATACACCTACTGCGAGGTGAAAAATTGCAGCATCTTCACAGGCCAGGGAAGGAGAAAATTCTTTTGAGGAAAACTGCAACAACTTTGCAGGGGAAAAAAAGAATTGTAAGCCAAGTGTGTCTAGAGGAAGCTAAAATTCCCTGTCAGAAGCGCAGTGGGGTGCCTGCCCAGAGCCAGTGCTCAGACATCTCCCGACCCCACGGCAGCTCGGGCTGTGCCTGCCATCCTGCTGTCTCCAGTCGTGGCAGGGTGTCCAGGCGAGAAACCTGGCTTAGGGGAACGAACAGGGCGACACGTCCAGACCAGAGCCTTCCACTGTTAATATGCTCGCATTTGGCTCAAACATTAAATACAAAGTATTTTTAACTGAAAACTTCTAATTTTCCAGAGAACTGGGGTGTGGGGGGCTGTGTGCAATCTATAAAATTTCAAGAGAAATTTTAGCAAATAGTACTAAAGAGCAGCTTTAGTATCAGAGCATAAGGACCACTAGCAATTAGGTTTGTAGCCACTATATATCTGAAGCCCAAAGCACCATTTCCCACCCTCTGAGCGGCACAGCACTTGCTGTTGCCCTGCTTCCATTCAGAGAACCATACACCAGATAAATGGTTAAAAGTCTCCCTGATACTGTAACAAAAAAGTGCCAAAAATAGGCACTTTTTTTCCTTTTTTTTTCCACCATTTGGAGCACATCACCACATAAAAGATTACTCAGCCGTAGCTGCTTGGTAATAATTATGTCAACCCTTTCTATTTAACCATACCACTTTCTGCAACTAACCCTAAGCCTCCTGAAGTGACTCTACTGCGGCTTATGCACAAGACAGCCGCCGCTGCCTGCAGAATCCCCATGCAGCATTAACGTACCCTTCTGAGCTGCGACGCAGCTAACCACGCCCTGCCACCAAAGCAGCTGAGAAACCTAAAGCCAAGACTGGATTCAGGCAGACACATCCCTCCTCTGTTTTGTATTCCAGTTAATAGATATGATTTTATCAATCGCATTATGTAGGTGCAGATGTTACAGCAGAGGATTCAGAGTTTAATAGTTCAAGAGATGCTTGTGCTAAATAAATTTGTGCAGTTCCATTGTGAAAACTCTGCGTTCAATAGGTCTCATCAAACCTTGCTGCCTGGTACGCCTGCACTGGTTTAGTAGCATGTTCAGCTGTAGAACAAAACATGCTAGGGCACCAGTTCAAGAGTCTTGATCAGCCCTTTGCTACTCCGCAGGTACATGTAACGTTTCTGCAGTTAGAAAACTCATATACATACACACACACATGCTCACTGGATTTCTTTATTGATGAAAAAGATGTTTCTGCATATTCGTAATAGCTCTGCAAAGTACTCTGAGCACTATGCAATTTAAAGCCTTGTAAGTACCCAAATGTAAGATTTTTTTTAAACAGAAATTGCTACAAATATTTACAAGATGCAAAGAGACTGCTGAAAAGCTAGCAGTATACAACAATAAAAACGCCAATATTCACTGTGAAACTTCACACGCTTCACACTACAAAGCATTACACAACACCACTAAAGATACATTACATAGACAGTTAGAATTTAATTTAGGGGTACGATAGAAATCCAAGTCCGTAACAGTCACTCCAGGAAGCATCCATTTAGGTGCATCCACAAAAGCAAATAATGCCTCTCCTATTTAAGAATAAGATAGAGATTACAAAAGAGCCAACCTCTAGTGAAGCATATGAATGGAAATCCCAAGGTTTCTTTCTAGAAGATACAGAACTATAAAAGCAAGCTGAGATTTTGTAAAGGTTAGGCTTCACAATTCTGCCTTTTGATTATCTTGCAATAAATGGCCCATTTATTTGAACTTTTTGGTTTCTTTTTGACATATTAGTTAAGCACACAATGTAGTCTGACCTATAATTCTCAGCTCAGCAGCCAGGCATATCTCACACGGTCAAGTCTTCTTCTAATTTAGGTCTGGCTGTAGAACAACAGCCAGTTCTATTACATGAGCCAGTTTTAAGCAGTGTAGATAAAAATCTGCTCCCAATGAAGTGAGCATCAGGGTTTCAGCAAAACAGATATTACACCATATATTATGTAATTATATTCCTGTAGTGAGGAAAAAATGAAAATTATCTCAATGAAGTGTAAAAGTAATTAAGTTAATTGCTATCTTATGATGTTTTAAGGGAATGCTATCCTTTCCCAAGCCCTCTTGCAGGTTTCCACAGCAAATGGTTCCTTTTCTGCACTCAGCTTTGTAAGGTAACTGTAAAAACCTCCAGGTAATCACTTCCTTGGATACAGAAGAGACTGGGGGCCATGACTGAAGTAGAGACTTTTCTTTATTAACATCTGCACTGATTTACACAATGACTCAACACATCCCACAAGTTGTGCTTTTACTTTCCAGATGTGAGGGGCTACCACAAAGAAAGGATGAGAAAAGATCAGTCTCAGCAATGAGAACTGGAAAAAGCCACAGCAACCCACCACATCGTCTCTCCCCTGAGTCCTAACAGTCGAGCTGAGAAGTGTCTCGGCTTGACAACTCCTTGCCCTACAAGACACAGGCAGTGGGTTAGCTGGTGTTTTACCACACAGCCTCGGGGAAGCATCTGGCACGCTTTCAGTAAATCAGAACGTAATGATTTGGTGGGTATTGACTCTAGAGCAGGTTGCCTATTAGTTCACATATTTATGTTCTTCTATTAATTATGTCAGCATAGCCAAATGATAACACAATCACTGTATTCCTCACTAATGCTGCCTCAAGGCATGCAGCTGATGCATGATGTTAGCCAAGTGGATACAAAAACATCCAGAAGTTTTGGCAGGGCAAGAGAAATGGGACTTAAAACCCTTAATCTTTTGTTAAAACTAAACACCGAAAGGAACAGCATCAAGGGATGAGATAAACACCAAGCTTGTAAGGAATTAATAATACTTGAAATGGCATCTTGTTGCTGAGTCATCCTGCAAACAGGGGTATCAAACAAAGGTCAGGAAAGTAACACTTGGAAAGCTACAAAAATAGAGCAGTCAGGGGGGAAAAAAAAAAAAATCATATAAATGTCACTACAGTATCTTTGTTAACCCCCCCACACCTAAGCATCTCATCGCAAGTGTAGCACCTGAGTGCCAGTCTCCTTTGATCTATGGTTTGCTGTCTGGAGCTGAGCAAGCCACAACTTACATAAAGCTCTTTTCTTGTCAATGGGTAAAATACCTCGAAAGCAAGGGAGCTGTGCGTATTGATTCGAAATTCCTCAGGTGTTTTAGTATCTCCCACTGCGTACCCACCAGGCACACATTTCACAGGCAGCAAAAGTGTCAAAACAACGCATCTACATCCAGAAATTCTTCATACATTTCGCCCTCCGGGAAAACAACCGCTGTTGCCTGAGGTACGGAGGCCTAACTCTATGGAGCGAAAGGCTTCTTCACGCAGTCGGCGCACGGGGTCTAATCCTGGCACGCCACGACCGCACGCAGCGGCATCGGCCCGAGGGACGGGGCCTCCCCCCCGCACACGAGGGAGGGCTCGGCAGGCCGCGGCAGCCAGCTGAACTCCTCCAACAGTTCAGAATTTACTGCCATCACGTCAGAGCAAACTTAACTTTTCCCTCGGGTTGCTTCGGAGTGCTGGTGGGAGGGACGAGTCTCTGAGGCCGCGGCTGCCTCGGCCCCGCTGACCGGCGCTGCCCAGCAAGGCGTGAGCCGGGAGCAAGGCCTACGGCTGCACCGCGCGCAGGAGCTCGCCTGGCGTCAAGGAGAGCTGGGATTGCATCGGCAGCCTTACCACCCTGTCCTCCATCAAATTCTACTGGGTGAAGCTGAGGAAGAAGTTAAAACAAAACAAAGCAAAACAGGAGGAAAAAGAGCAAGCCCTGCTCCAAGTGAATTCCAATTATTTCCATTCTCAAGGAAGCACCTCCCTGCGTTCTGCAGGGCACCAGAGTGCAAACAGCTAATGCTAAATGTCTCATAAAAGCTCAACCAATAATTGAGCCATAACTGTGGCATGGTTTGTACACGGCCTGAGCATCACACTCGGTAATTACTTTAGATCACCCATCAACAATTGTTCGCCATTTGCAAGTTTTCTTCGGCTGTCAGCACAGCAGGATCCCTTCCTGAGAAACCCAGGCTTTTCTAAAACACATCTGGTCAGCCTTACATTAAAGTATGCCTTAATTTCATCCTCTAGGAACAGGAAGAAAAAGAATTGGGCTATGGGTCAGACGAAGTTCAGTCAGGCACCCTGGATTTTCCCCTGCTATATGCTTCACATAACAAACAGCAGATACGCAGCAGCTGTACCTAAAGTCGCTTGCTAATAATTAAGTATTTATGATTTCATCTCCTTGCCAATTTTACACTGCATACTGAAGGAGGCAAACTGTATTCATCTGATACGGAGAGCTATTGTTTGGAAAAATAAAATCGATCTTTATGAGATCTGAATAGCCATCTGAAATACTGTTTATTTACCTCTTCCGTTCTGTTCAGTGTGTACTGAGGACTATAATGCACCATTTAAATCCTGTCTCTCAAGTGTAATACTCTTCTCCCCTGTTAATTGTGGAAAAAGTCATTTTCTGATATTGCAGAAAAATCTAAAGAAGGTCATGACATTCTAGTGGGCTTTTTTATGGTTTATGAAACCTTCATTAAACTTTTAGAAGACACGGCCTTGAGTGGCTTGGGAGACAGCGGAAAAACTCAGAGTGCTTCTGGGGAACATCACCTGTAATTTATTCACTTTGAATGCTTTTTATGGCGCAGCTCAAGACAGATGCATGACACGATTCCAACATCCACAAACCTGAGGCACGAAGTAATTGAATCCATAACCAGAAGCTGGTAAATGGGTAGTCTTATGAGTTATGCTGCAAGTGTTACATGGAGAACAGCTTGCTTCACAATCATTATTTTGCTGTAGTGCAGAAATCACATAATGAGGACTTCATGCTGTTAGGATCCTAACCCTCGATTGTTAGAACATTTCAGTCATATTAAAAAAATGATATATTGCAAGCAGATAGGGAGAAAAATGGTAATTGGAAGCTCAGCAGTGGGTTAAAGCCACAATTTATTTACCATTTCCCTCACATTAGATGCAACATTAATAGGATTATTAATAAGGATTCTGTATTGGGTTTGTCACATAGCAGTAATGTATCAAACTATTCTGCTGCCAAAAGCATGTCAGTATACTTTTCTTAAGGCTACAGAGAAAACATATCTACTCTAAAATTACTGAAAAATGTTAATTTTTATAGTTGCTTGAATTAGGACATGACCTTTAAAGTACAGAGGCAAAAACACTACATCCATCCAATACTGATTTCTCAGTTACATGAGGTGAATGCATTAAGGAAATTGAATTACAAATTAAAATTCAGCACTGATTTATTAAAAATAAGGTGCTGATGAAAAGTGATTCTCTTTACAAGATGCTCTTCTAATTTCCATTGCAATTGCTATCACCACTGTAGTCATTAGATCCCAGAAAAGCTGGTTCTATTTTCGGTCATGTAGTTATAATTCAGAATTGTTTCAGGCTTTTTGTGTTACTTTCCCATTTAATTTCGCTTGATTCTTTGGTCTATGACAAAAAACCCCGCCCTCCTTTACCAGTGGCTCAGATGCCCAGAGCAACTTCAGAAATGGGAAAGGGGATATGGGAAGGGGGACAGGGGGGACAGAGGGGTAGCTCGTCCAAAGCCTTTGGCCTCCTCAGACGTGAGCGTGTTTTGTTGCAGTCGCATAGCACCTCTTACGCATTGTTTGCCACTTGGACTTTAAAGAAAGTTCACTGTTTCAGGATAAAAACAACAAAATAGTCCTCTTAAAAACATCTCAAGTGAAACCAGTCAAATTGATTCACGCTTCTGCTGTGGCAACTTCTCAAGATAGATACGGCATAGGTTTTATTTTTAAATTCCTTAGATTAAATCATTATAGAAAGTATTCATTTTAATAGTTCATAGATTAACTGAAAGACAAGTTCATAAAAATAATATGTGTGTATGACATAAGTATAAAAAAATCTCCTATAATTTTTAGCTATTCCCAGTTCATTTACTCAAAGTAGAAATGTACTTTGGAACAGATATTGATTTGTTACTTTTATATATATATATATACAATTTTTTTTGTTTTAAAGTAATGGACCTTAGGTCAGTCTCAGAACACTAACTTTTAAACATGAACCCAGCTGCTGCAGATAACAATTAGATGAAAAGTCACAAAACAATAAACAGGAAGACTTCTGATCTGATCTCAAGTTAGGGATGAGAAGGAAACAGCTTGCTTTGAAATAATTATTTTACTGCAGAGCAGAAATGGCATAATGAGAACTTCACGCTGCCAGAAGCTGTAACCCTTGATTGCTGGAATACAGCTGTCACATTAAAAATGACACATTGCCAGTAGATTGGCATAGCTGCAGTAATCATAGACCTCACATCTGTGCTACACTTGCCCAATTAAGGAGATTCTTAGTGCAAGTCTAGGCCAAGGTTAATGAAATTATTAAATATTTTTTATTGCAGTAGTGTTGTTCAAAGAAATAAATGGAAAAGTATATTAAAACTTCTGATTCTGATTGACAATGGCAAAAAAATTCAAAAGCCAAACCCTGATGCTGTAACAAACAGCCTTTAAGAACAGACTGCACAGAAGTACAGGTGGTTTAACCACACTGTTCTGCTGTAGCTACGCACTTCAAAGACACACGCTGAAACCAAACCAAAGAAAACAGTTCTCATCATGACGCTGATTAGGAAAAACAAGCTTAAGCACATCTTCAGCGCAGACCACATTTCTACATGAAATCCTACATTTCTATATGAAATCCCATTCCCGTGACCATGAGCCAGGTGGCCTTCACCACATCTTGGCTGCGGAGCACACCCCTCCAACACCACGATGGCAAGCGTTACCAGCCAGCCGGGGCTGCCGATGGGGAGCTTCCAGCAGCCAGCGCCTTGGTCCTGCCCAGAGCCGGGCCAGCGGCAGCAGGCACAGACCCGAGCCGGCGAGATGTGACGTCCAGGGGAGGAAGCGAACAAGGGAAAAAATAGATGAAAAGAGAAATGCCACATGTCTCATATCGTCAATCTTGAGCAACCAAAGATCATGAATCAGGCTCAAAAGTACCATCATTTTAGCTTTTTGAAACCTGAAGTAACAAAACCAAAAGCCTGATTAATTTTAGTTTGCTGTATGTTTTGAGATGGTCTTTAGATCTCGTTTTCCAGGCAACTCTCTTCATTACCCCTAGTGACAGCAGCACGAGAAGAGACAGAGGCAAATGACCCCACGAAAGCATCGTCAGAAGCACTGCCCTCCCCAGCAACCTGCGGGACTTCGGACTACGCCTTGGCCCTACACCATTACTGAACCTCCCCAAGAAGCACCGACTGGCACGAAATCTTCCACATGGAAGAACACAAGAGCAGCAGCGTCAGATGTTGAAATGATAACACCCCAACAGCCACTCTTCATTTGCAGCCCTGCTTCCACATTCTCCACACCCCAAGACAGGCTGCGCTTACCTCTGGTACCGACTCCATCCCCCCGCCCGCAAGAAAGAAAAAGTATGTGAAAGAAAAAGATGGAAAAACAGAAATCTGCTTGACCTTGCAGTCAGCTATCAAGTCTCTCGCAAGAGTCATAGAAAGAGCTGATATTGCAAACATCCAACACTTTTGCAAGGCAAAACATCATTTACAAAACATCCTGCTGCAAGAAGCAACTGGGGAATGTGAGCGGGTCCCCGACCGCAGAGCCCAAAGCCCAGGGAGTTGCCTGGCATTGCTGCACAGCAGGCTGTTCCCCCGCAGCCGGGGACACACAGCCTGGGGGTTTGCCCGTCCCCACTGAGCTGTTAACGGAGCAAACGGCTAACAGACACGATTTTGGTACGATTTTGGATATAGCTCTTTCATTCAGAAATTATCTTTTGATAACAGGAACATTATTAGCCTACTGTTCGGAAAAGACTCACACTTACAGTGAAGTCTTCAAATTATCCAGCCAAGTATTTTTCTCTCTGTGTACATACTTACCTAGAGCAAGTCAGTACTGTGTGCAAAGCATTTCATGCCCCCTCATGACCATTTCTCTGTCTCACTGCAATTTGGCAATAACCGAGATAACCACTGAATAAATTAAACGCCAACAACACCTATCAAGGTGAATGAAGAATTTCTCTACTGCTTGTACTGTTGTAATGTGAGCATACTAACAGGCAGTGAAAAAAATAATCAGCTGCAGCATAACTGAGTGTAACTACATTGATTTTCTAGTAATTTGGGCTTGAACCATTAGCTGGTACCAAAAAAAAGCTTCATGAAGTAAGGAAATCCACCACAAGGGTGAATCCAGTCACTATAATTTTAATGGGTAGGAAGCCATTTCTGCCAGTGCAGACTTGGCTCAGTGAGCAGTTTCATATTTGCATGCTCCATTAAATACATACACTTACAATTTCCAATTGCAGGGAAAACTGAGATATTTTTAATATTTCCTTTTTTAAACAGTTCAACCTATGCCATCAAATTGTGTCCTGCGTTGCCAAATAAGAACAGTGTTATCAGTCTTTATCTGATACGCTGCTATAAACCAAGCACAGAGCGCAAAGATGCTGGCACCTTGCTGCTGAAATGCCTGCAGCTCTTTACAGGGCAGGCTGTCAGTCACGAGGATTTGTTGGAAAATTCTTCAGAATATGACAAGAAGGATCAATGTTAAGCTCCATGCGAGAGACATTGTTTTCTACAATTTATATTCCTATTACTTTATTTCTCCTATATTGGATAGAGAAGGCTACCTGGGCAACAAGGATTAACGAAGATCAAGAAAAAAAATAGATGCATTTCCAATGTTTTGTATTAGGTCTTACCAAAGAATTTAATAAGTTGAATTTTCCTATTAATGCAATTGAAAATTTAATAAGCTTCTTAATTTATGACTTCACTAGGCTTGAATTATAAAACAATAACACAAGCTGCACTCTAATTGCCTGAGTGCGTCTGAAGATGACAGCATGTTTAGGCTTTCACTTCAGCATCTAATCTAAATATATTAACAAATAGCACAAAAATCATCGCAATTGTTCAAAGAGACAGGATAGAATTAATTCTGTTTTGTGACAAACCAACCCATGCTATTAATGCATTATCCTTACTGTTATCTTCCACATTGTGGTGGAGAATCTCCAAGCTCTTTGCTTAATATTAATAAAGTTTTGTGGCACCCATGAACACTTGTTAAGAAAGATTATTCCCACTAAACCAATAACCAGAAATGCGATCGAGCTGGTAATATCATGAAAACTCCGAGTCTGAGCCAGGTCTTAGAAGGCACTGCATGTACTCGGCTGTGCTGAGCGTGCCCGGAGCTATCAACAGGTATCCCTCCAGGAGACGGAGCCTGCTCTTTGCCCTGTTCGGTGGAGCTACAGCCTTTTTCTTGAAGGACTTTCCTGTTCATTTCAGAGCTCCCTGGAGCTCTACAGCAACCGAGAAGATGACCGTGCAGTCTCCTGCAGGCCAGCAACGCGTTCATTGCAGCCAGGCATCCCTGCAGTGCAGCCCAGGGCAGCTTCACCCAACACCGCCAGCACTACCTGCCCTACACCGCGTGGCGAGCGCGCACAAAGCAGCAGCGGGGCTCAGCTCTTGTGTTTCACACAAGCCAGCTCCTCACACGACGTGGGGTAACGCTCGCTTGCTGTGTGACAGTAGCTCGCTCTCTCCAATAGGACAATTGGTAACTTTTTTGCCACAGAGGTCTAGAATCTTTAAAAAGGAGCAGGTTTCTGGACTTTCTGGTTGCTGTAAGCAAGCGTGCATTACTATTTTTCAGTCATACTGGCTATGCAATCAGACAATTTATCGCAAGAATACAATAAACTCACTGCAAGAGATCTCAACGACACAAGGTAGTTCCTATTTTGGAAGATGATCTACCTACTTCAGTTCCTATAACCACGCAGGTAATCACCTAAGTGATCTGGAAGGCTGCAGATCACTAACTGCTCATCTAACACTGCCTAATTTACTACCAAGACAAGCAAATTGTTTATATCAGTCAACTTAGTGGGGTTTTTTTTGATTGGTGTGGGGAGTTTTTCTCCCCTCCTTTTTTACAGGGCAACTCCTGATTTTCGCAGACACGCTCAGGGTTTGCGGAAGGGGAGGGAAAGCAGGATGCCACTTATGGGCGTTAGTATTCGAACTGCCTTCCCCAGCCTGTGCCTTTCCCCTCCTCCTCCCTCTAAAGAAAACGCGTAGGGAAGAACATTAACAGATGTAGTTGCAGGGTCTAACAGTGCCATTTGTCAGTGCCAAGATTCATCACTGATACAGGATTGCAAGAGGGAACAACTGAAAGGTTAAGGATTTATCTAGAACATCTGAAACGGATATTAAACGGAGATTTATAGCAAAATGCTTAATGAAAATTAATGTTTACTGCCTTAGCTATTGTAACACTGGAAACAAAGAAACTCATTCCTTTTTCCAGAGCCGCCACTGACCTCTTCCACTGGTTAGCAACATCTAAGAGCAGGTACATATGTTTAACATTTGAATTTTGACTTTACTGGGCAGAAACTTAGAAGAGGAAAGAAATACGTTCACAAGGTGGAGCACTGTGAGTGCGAGGCGAAGGTTTCTGGAGGTGCCGATGAGAACCAGGCTTTAAGTGCCTGAACGTGGTTCACCGCCTGCTGAGACTAAGACCCTATGAGCAATAAAGACTCTTATAAACGCTAATAAAGGCAGCTTTATTGGTTTTGTAGAGCCATCACCCGCACTTTGCTTTCAATCTCTATCTAATGACATGCTTTTTAAAAGACTTATAGGCTTGTAAAGACCAATGGAAAAATAACAGACCATGAGCAGAAGCATGACAAGCCTGACATCTTCGTGCCCGTGCTGTTACGCAGGTTCACCTTAAGCCGATGAGAGACGGCGGTACTACCGCACCAGCTTACTTTTAGGAAGCAAGCCACATAAACCAGACAGATTTTTAGCTTTCACTACCAGGTTATGAACTGCATAAAGTTCAAGACGAATACTTTTTTTTTTTAATATGAAATTGCAAAACCAAAGGCTTTCAAGTACATTAAAACCAGCTTCAGTTATAACAAGAAAGAAGAAAATCATTACAGACTTCCATGTTGTGCTTTTCGCAATAAGTGTACCCCATCCACTTTTTCTCTGAATTTGGACAATGAAAATCAACTAAAATATTTTCTGCTCTTATTAAATTACGCTTAAGATTTAGGTTTAGTGCTGTAACTTACTGTCTAAAACACTACACAAGTTTTTATTCAAAAATAACTTCTACAGGGTTATGAAATCAGCAGTATTCTCATAAAAATGTAGGATATAATGTGTTCATTGCTATCTCTCTCAGTCTCAATAGAAGTGAGGCATAGAAGGGAATTTTTATTCAATAGTTTTGAACTAGTAGCAGCACTTTAACACAAATAAATGTTCAGATATTCGTGACATAAAGGAAACGTTAAATACATATGAACATAATTAAATCCAGTTGAAACACATGGAATTCTTCACTTGACCCAGGGTTTCTGTATTACTTTAGTCTAGTATTCAATAAATCTCTAATTCAATAACAAGTGAATTAGGGTTCCTCAGTCTCTGTGTAGTTTTAAGGCAAGAGAAATCCCTATCTGGATTTTCTAATTATTTGCAAGTTTATTCCTTAAACAAAGCCACACGCAGATAACGGAAGGCAGAAAAATGTTCAAGAAATCAGAAATCTTAATAGGCACTTCTCAAGACGTTTGTGTATATTCATTTTGGTTATTGTGATGCCTTTAGGATGTTGAAAGAGAAGAAAGAACCCGGAGAACAAGGAGGTGGCACAGTTCTATGGGGAAAATAAGTGCACAGCAATAAAACAGACTGATTGGTTTTGGAGAACTCACAGAGGAGTATGGTTTAAGCAAAGATACTACAGCTAGATTTAGATCTCTATAGCCTTTATACAACAGGGAAGAATGTCTTTGCATTATTTTAATGACAAAGGTGAAATCATCACTAAGAATTATAGGAACAGGCTTAATTTAAACAGTGTTAGTTCAGTAGATGTTCAGAATATGACCAGAAAGTAGTATTTAAAAAAACCCCAAACAACATTAAAACCTCTTGATTTAATAAGCACATATTCTATCCACATACAAATTAGTCTGAAACACTCTACGGAACCAAATAAAGCTTACAGGTCCCCACATGAAAAATCACGTACGTGCTTCATATATACACAAAACTAACTTTTGCATTGAATATTTCTATTCTCCACATCAGTTAGTCCACTGTGACACTTCAGGTGAGACAGGACGCAAGGCCAAACAACTGGATAACGATACTTGAAAATCTACCCTGTGAAAGGAGCATGCACAGTAAGAGCCCTGGGAAAGCGGCTGCGGCAACAGTGAGTGTGTCCCTCAATCCCAACTGATAAACACAGACAGAACTGGCAAGAAATTCCAAGGCAAAGGAGGTAGCTGTGGAGAATGAGGCAGAGAGATTCAGTGATGAACCCAAGCCTACAGACGAAGTCAAGCATGCCGAGTTTGTAATTTCCTGTCACGTAGGCGTTGAAACCTACCACCTTGCAAACTGTTGCAAATTAAGCCCATTTAAAACATAATCAGCAAGACACAAAATGAGTGTTGCCTACATTAAGTAACAAACTTAGAAATTGCCTGACCCATACTTCGCCATTTACTAACAGCAGATTGCTGAAGAGTTTTTCTTGTATTAATTTACTCCAAGACAGTATCTGCTGTCTGTGATTTGACAGAATGCATTTTTAAGAAACATACCACATTATGAAATGCAAAATCAGTCACTACAGAAAAGATCTCTTGAAGACCTAGCGACCTAGCCTTGCAAAACTACGTTCAGACTTCATACCAGAGGTTCTGTGTCTAAACTTTAAGGATATTATTGCTTCTCTGTAAAAATAAAGACTGCAATGAATCATTTAGCCTTTCAGCGAGTTTCGCAGGCTAACACGCCAGGACGGAGCCGGAATGGCTGGTGGCCGAGTTCAGCGCACTGGCAAGAAGCAAGCTCGCTACAGACCCCATCGCCTGTCCCTCCCTCATGTATTTCTGTTATTACGAGTGCAGTTTGCAAGCGCTGTCTGAAGAGTCTGACAGCCACCAAGGAAATCACTCATTTTGCTTCTTCCAGCTCTTGCTGTCAACAGCTTGGCAATTACTACCTTCCTTAATGGGGAAAAAAGGGAAAACGATGTCAACTGATAGTCTGGAGTCTCATTTGTTTACAAGCAAAACAGAGCTATGCATTCAAATTTAAGAGGTAGTAAACTGAGATCAGATCAAGCTTCCTGTAGTTTTAATTATTTGATTTCACTCATTTAAGATACATTCTTCCTTTATAAGGTCCTCAGCCTTGCACCACATAGAAACCATACAAGTGAAAACGCAGGTTTCCTCTGGTGTAACTGGGGCAAGAGATTTGCTGAGGAATATACTCTGAAGAATTTCACTTTTGTGCAAACAAACTAAGCACACAAGCAGTTACGAGAAGGGATTCAAAGCCATGCTACCATGTATTTTCTCAAAATAAATGGAAGTTTTCTGTCCTGCATAGCAAAAGGTATAGAAAAAGCTATCTGAAACTGCACGTGGTGTGCCTTTGCAGGTTTTGAGTTCATTTTGGCTCCACCAAAGAAAGTGTAGAGCATCTGTGAATAGAGAATCTGAGACTGCATGGAAAGCATGAAACCAGCTCCTGCCTTAGTCGCTTTAGGATGAAAATCAAAGGAAGGGGGAAAAATGCAAAGCTAAATTTGCATTAGGAAACACAGACAGACATTTAAATTCATTCTACATGATGATGCAAAAAATTTTTTATTTCTTAGTCCTTACTTTACATTTTTTGACATCTTCACTTTTTGGCTAATTAAGGCTTCTCCTACAGGGCACTATGACAGTTGTAAAAATGCTGTCCCCTTTTTATGCAAGGATAAAAGGCTGGAAAACTGTGAGAGTGTGTGAAATAGTGATAGTCTATTCCATACATCTTCCTGATGGTTTTAGTTCTTCTTGAGGCAGACACACAAAGAAATGAGAAAAGTGACCAAAACTTTATTCTAAGTATTTTTAACACTTCTTTTCCTACACTAAAGTTCTTGCAGAAACTCAAAAAAGTCACTGACAATTTTATCAAATATTTTTTCTTTAATAAAATTTAACAAGAAGAAATTTGCTTTCTTCAAGCCCACTACAGTTTTCCACAATACATCGTTTCAGCAGAGCTGCACTAACTGCTCAGTCTCTTTTGGGGTAAGTACAGTGAGCAGACACAGCTTGAGCAAAGAGATTAGGATAGCAGTTTACCATCACGTGCAAAACCGGTAATGCATTACCACTTGCTCACTGAGGAACTGATCCTGTACCCACCAAAGTAAATGCCAGATTTTTCATAGTTGAAAAGACAGTGTTATACAGTCATAAGCAACCACTGCTTAAACAGCAGCTGTCGCAGTACGGTAACAAAGTGGGGGGGGGTTAAGTAGCTCAGTACAACATCCACATCTGAAGCGAAAGAGCGGCATTTCGGGTGAAACGAGCGGTCAGGCAGGTGAAGTCCTGTGCGTGCACAGTTCTCTGCTACAAGCCTGGGGTTCAGCCAGCACTAGAGCAGGGGCATCACAAAGAGCTACACCATCGAATCACACAGTGCAAGCCACACATCCAGTCAGCAGTGTGCTTCGTGGTCAGGAAAGAGTTCCACCTCGAGACGATTGTCTCGGAAGGCTGAATTAGAGTGGCAGATTACTCCAGAGATCCTGTAGCCAATGCATAATGGAGAGAATGAATTGTATACAATTGTACGCAATGTACCGAGAGAACCACAAATACATTGAAATGCTCTGAACAACGATGATCGTAGAAAAGCTTCTAATGAAATCAGACACATTCACACACTTTCATCAGCGAATAGCTAAACATATTCAGCAACCAATTGGCTGCTCACTGTTTGTATGCCCTGACTTACAAGATCAGACGATTCAATTGTCATAGCAACTGTATCCCAAATTGAGGTTGTGAAGGTAGATGCAAACAATTCAATCTCCCAGTTCATATGGCCCCTTCTTGGGCTGACACACCATTCTACACTGGGATACTAGAGAAATTAGAAGTGCTATTATGCATGAATGGGAAAGGCAGATGTGGTCACCACACGGCAGGAGCAGAGGGGCTCTGCCCTCAAGTATCACTGATGGTCCCGGGTGCCACGAGCCCTTCTGGTTCCTGCTGCCCAGGCAGCAGCGGTGCCTGTAGGGAACGGGGAAGAGAGACCAAATGGAGAATACCCGCCTCATCTCCCTGCCACAGCAGATGCGAGCCCTTCAGAAAAGCAGTGGCCCATCCAGGTGTGGAGATGGAGAGGACAATCACCAGTCCCCACAGCAGGCTGGTTTTCTCTCGCCCATGTATCTGAGGCATACTGCCACACCACTGCTGCATCCCCTCTTTTGCCTCTCTGCCACCTCCCGCAGTTCTGAGTTGTGCAGGGGAGAGGCAGGAAAATGCAGTGACCACTGAAGTGAACAGAAGAGCGAGGTGGGTAGAGGCAAGCCATTTAATTCAGCAGCAGCTCCCTGTGCACCCCCCATCCAAAGCATCTGCACTCAACTGTGGGTAGAAAAATAATGCTAGAATGGAGATGCAGAGCTGTGCTGGGAAGTGCACCCTAATGGTGTCCAAAGCAGAAAAACACAATCATAGCCTTGGTGGAGGGCGATTACAACTCCTTCTCCAGGCAGAAAGGCAGCATGCCATTCGGGAAGACTCACTTCACACAAGCCATGAGAAATATGCCAGGAGTACAGCAGAACTCCCAGACCAAATACCACTGAGGGCTGTCTTCCCCTTACTTTTGTCTGCAGGTCTATCCCTAAACTATCTGTATCCTCACTGAATGCAGAAAATGGGACGAACAAAGAGAAAGATTGTTGCCAATTTCAGTATTCACTTGTGTGAGACCTTGGAAAGACAGAGTTCTGGACCACTAAACGAGATAACAAGGCATAATCCCTTCAGAGGGGAGAGATCTGTACTATTCCCAAGTCATTTCAGGACACATAAGCCTTTCTTGCCACTTTCAACTTTCACAGCTTTTTCTTGCATTACGAGTGATTACTCAATCATTTATCTTCCTGGCTAGCATCACAGGTTGACTGTATTTAGTCAAGGAGTAGGACAGTTCTCCACAAAATATTATAAACTTCAACATTAACTAACAGCCAATTTTTCTAGCTTTACGTTAATTTTTCTAGCTTTATACAAAAAAGTTTAATTGTGAGTTCCAAAAGTTTCAGAACATCTTAAAACAGCCTGCACCTGCCCTTAAAAAGTTTCAAGCATGATAAAACCAGAACCTTAGAATCATAGAATCATCAAGGTTGGAAAAGGTCTCTAAGATTATCAAGTCCGACTGTCACCCCAACATCACCATGCCTGCTAAACCACGTCCTGAAGTGCCATGTCTACACATGTTTTGAACCCCTCCAGGGATGGGGACTCTACCACTGCCCTGGGCAGCCTGTCCCAATGCCTGACCACTCTTTCAGTAATGAAATTTTTCTTCACATCCAATCTGAACCTCCCCTGATACAACTTGAGGCCATTGCCTCTCTTCCTATCGCTAGTTACTTGGGAGAAGAGACCGCCACCCACCTCACTACAACCTCCTTTTAAGTAGTTGTAGAGAGCAGTAAGGTCTCAATACCTTGAGTCTTCCTGCCTGGGTTTCCAGCTCAGGACAAGTCCTGGACACCAGACAATGTCATGTGGATCGTGGAAGCAGTCAGCATTCAGTTTTTGAGCAGAACCATTTCCCCTCTCATTCTTACCATTATGAAAGTTGATCTCACGCAAGCAAATCGTTCTTCCCATCAGTCACTACAACTTGGCTGGAGAAGGAGTGCAAATGAGCTCCTTAACAAGGAACAGGAAGTCTTCCACAAAGGAGCAGAGCCGAGCCGGTTTGGTTTCTCATTAGCAATAAAAGGCCTGGCGCAGAGGTCAACCCTCACACCCAGCTTTCCCAGAACTGTCAGCTCCTGCTTGTTTCTCACAGGCCATCAATCTAAGTCTGTCCAATTATCACCCTTTTTGCACCATGTGTTGTAGCTAAGTTGCAGGTGTTAACTTTCTTTTTTTTTAATACTACATATTGATCTCTTACACAAGGAAGACTTGTCAGTAATTAACTACGAGAACAGGGGAAAGGGAAACCATATCGTTCCAGCTAACTGATACACAATAACATAGATAATACACAACAAACAAGTAACATTTGGATGCACACCTGTGTTGTATGATCCACAGCCAACCTATCAATTCAGTAAGCTTCATCAGAGGCACATCTCTCTAGATCTGCCTTTTCAGTTTTGCCTGCAGCCTTCTCTCTTTCCATTTGTGCTTTCCCTCCCAAAGCAATGTCTCGGTGACATGAAAGCAGTCCACAGTTCTACCTGTATTACTTTGTCTCCAGCAGAAAGACCACTGAAGCCTCAGTGTCCTACCTGCACAGTTCCTTGCAACCTTTCTGGGGTTGGAGGTGAGCCATTCTGGCTAGCTCACTCCCTCGCCACTAGTCACGAATTACATGAAGTGCTTGCTTAGGATTCGTTGAAACTCCTCTGGTTACCTGCACAGTTCTTACAGGCTACTAAATATAAATGCAGTGCTGTATTTTCAACCTTAGCTTTTACTTTTAATAAGCCTGAATAAACTGTAATGTCCTTGTCAATGCTATGAAGGCAATATGCAAATATTAAATATGAGAATGGTTAATAACTGAAAGGTGTTAAGTAGAAATTGCAAGTAACTGCTGGCAGTGCCTGAAAGCTAATGATGCTAATTAATGATATTCCCAGGGACAGGCCCACAGAAGGAATGGGGAATGTGATAGCACAGGCTTGACTCTTCTGCTTTCTTCACAGAATTCTCATCAAATACAAATTAAGTCAGAAAATGGCACACTCTAATTAGGATGGTTAAATAGCAAAGAGAAGACAAATAAACAAGTAGCAGTACCTTCCTCCTGATAAATTCAAAAATAGCTTCTTGTATTCATTCATTTAAGCTTGAAATACAAAGGTACCATGCATTCCCCTTTCCTTTAGTAGCTAACAAGGAAAGAGACCAAGTTACGTGTTTATTTAGTCACAGAGATGGATTCAGTATATTTTACAACATAACATAAGGAAAAAACACAGCTGTATGTGTCCATCTTTAAGGGTTCATATACCTGGCCTATCAGCATGTTGCAAGTCAAAGAAGTATTAGGGTTTTCAAACTCTAAGTCATACAAGAATCTCCTCTTCAAACGATTTACCACCTTAACAATGGAGTATAAGGCCAAATGAAAGCAAGCCTCATTACAAGGTCTGAATGTAAATTAATAACTTTCTGGACAAGCTTAACACCACAGTTTCAAACAATCCCCAGCTAACAAAGTCACTGCAGACATGTAGGTTGTGGGACTTGCCAGAAAGTCACAGCAACACTAATTGGGTTTTGATTCAAAAGGAATTTATTACTCTCAAATGCTACCATTTCTGCTTCTGCTTTTCTCTTGCAAATTCTTTGATTCATCAGGGTCAAAGCAAGGCAAATCATACCAAAACAATTACTTCTCACATGAATTTGCATTCAAAAAAAAAGGAAAAATAAATGGAAGTTTCAGGAGATGGTATTTCTTACCAGTACACCCAACACAAAAACATGTGCAGCGAAACAGACAAGGCAAGTTGTGCAAGAGGTACAAAGCCTTGGCGAGGGGGAAGCAACAGCAGGAGGACAGCCCGGGTGTTTTGCCGGGGAAACATTGCATAGGCATAAACACTACACTCGGGCAGCACCCACATCTAGAAACAGTGGGTACCAGCTCCATGCCACGACCTTCTACTCCAAGAATCCCGCACTGGAAAAAGCAAAGAAAGCTGTGTCCAAAGGATGGCCCAAGTTAAAATGTCAAGCGGGACATTACGTCAAGAGTACTGGCTAGAAGGGAGCTAATCCGGGAATCAAGAGAGAAGCAATGGCGACGTGGCAGCAGCCACAACTCGGCGAGCACTACGCTTCAGAATGATGACTTTGTGCAGTCCTGCCCAGTTCCGACACACAGGACTGGCCACCGGTACCACAGACAAACTGGGAATACCAAGTTCTCTGACAGTATGGAAGTCCACAAGCAGCAAACATTAAAAGTCATTTAATGTGTGCACAGATCTCTACTTTGGCTCTCCCATTTGTAATTTTTTCTTGCTCAAACTGATGGATGAACCTAACACTTTTAATTATTTCCAGGGTATGCCCTTCAGAATTGCACTGCTTTCCCCATATACAGTACTTCTGTCCAGAGACTCCCTTACTTCATTAAGGCAGAAAGTCATTCCAATCAAGAAGCCAGAGTAATCGTGTTTTAATCAACTGAAGTGCACACAAGCTGCTACCATCGCAAGTACCCCATGACACAAATGCAGCAGAGCACCGTGCTGCCTGCTGCCCATGGGATGCAGCAACTGCAGATTTGCCTGGTTTAGCAGCATGAAGCGAATGGTTTCCCTTGGACTCGGTGCCTACCTCTGAAGCCAATGCAGACTGAAAAGCACAAGGTCAATATGAAGGAACCCAGCCTGTGCACAACACTAGCACGGGAGGGGGGAAAACAAGGGTGGAAGGCTATCTTTCGGGGAAGTATTCTACTTCACCACAACAGCTACTTAAGAACAAGCCACAAGTCAGAGTTCAAAGTTCCTTAAATAGATGGCATTTAAACCATTAAAAATTGCATGCTTGGCAATGGCAGGATTGAAACAAAAAGCTAAGAACTCAGAATAACAAGTTATCTGATTTACAGAGGAACTCACATGTGAAAGAAGGCTCATAAAGAGATCAAAAAACCCCCAGCCCTCGGTAGCTTGGCAAACTTCTTATGCCTGCTCAAAATAGGGAAAAAATAAGCTCTTTACTCAAAGAGCCTTGCTGAACTACTTGGAGCTCCAAGGGGCTACTTTAGAGACTGGGAAATAGCCGCTCTGTGCAAAGGAAATCACCAAACCTGTCTCTTAAGTTTCCAGCTCCTTTAAATCAGCAAGATGGACTCAAGAATCAGGTTCTTTGCCACAAAGCGTAATAGGAGATTGAAGTTGCATACCAAAGCCATGGAGGCATAAGAACATAAGAAGGTTTAACATTTGCACAGCAAACAAATAAACATTGTTTTATTTAACTGCACTCAGAAATCTATTTTCTATAAATCTTACTTTAAACGCAGTATATTTTTTATTAGAGCAAAAATGCAATCCTGTCAGATGTTGCTGTTAATGAACATCCCTCTGAAGAGTATGAAGTATCCCAGCTAGATCTTCCTTATAAGAGACTGGGATTTTAAGCATTGACATTGCTGGCAAGGACAATGCTAAAGCAATAGAACACCAGTAAATTTCAAATTGAGAAGGATTGATTAAAATGGAGTTAATCAAATGCAGACATTCTTGTTCCTGGAAATATTACAAGCTTAGCTTTTGTTACCCCCTCAAAAGTGCTGGACCACAGAGTCAGAGTGGAGACAGAATTCTTTATACAGGGGAAGAAAGGCGAAGGGAAGAAAGTTATTGGAAAGAACAGAAGCAAGAATATTAAGAGCAGGAAAAGTACAAAAAAAAAAAAAAACAAACCCCAAAACAGAAGAGGGCTGTAAATGTTAGCCAAAACCAGAGATTGTAGAAAGCACTGAAGAGGAGCCAAAAATTGCATCTTGAGAAATACTACCATCACACCATGGAAGCAAAAGGGAGTACTCTCAAGTCAACAGTCCTTGTTCTTCATCACGGCGATAGCAATCAGGACTCCTGGGAACACCCACCACCTACCAGGGGCAAACCCACGCCATTCTCACAGCCAGGTTCTTCAGGAAGCTGCAGCTTTATCATGCGTGCAGCCCACATGCCCTACAGTGAAGCCTACTGAAGGGTTCCCCTCCCAGCAGCTCAGTCCCCAACCCTACTGGGCCAGCTTCCCACCAGTTGGAAATGCTCCCACAGCCCACTGGCACACAGCTTGTTAAGGATTCACACAGCCAACTGCCTGGATAGCGTGGAAGCGAGAATCCGATACATCCAGAGATGTGCTGCAGAACCCGGCCCTCAAAACCACCGTCTTCAGGGCATAAACTACATCTGACCACCTCAGCAACTGTCTGCAACGTGGTGAACTGAACATCATGGCTATCAGTCAGATACCTGCATTCTAATCCAGACATCATGAAAGCCTCACTGTATGAGTCTGGATTTAGATTTTTCAGAGTAAAATTCGACCAGTAACATGGGGGTTTCAGACGATCAATACTGGAGTCTGTAATTTAACAAGTGACAGCTTAAAATCAGATCAGTTTGGCAAATGTAGCTATCAGCCTCTTTGCTTCTCATACGCGAAGAGCTGGAATAGTAACAAATAACTTACTATGATTTGTGATGTAAAGTACAATTTAAAAAAAATCACTACATAGTACATACTGTAGTGATTGTTATAAAAATATTTACATTTACATCTAATTTTTTTTTTCACAGAAAAGCTGCAGTTCCCCAGTAATTCACTCTCTCAATTCATACGTAAATAAAATCATTGTTGTCATATATATAATGATTCTGCCACCAAATACAAAAAGGTGCCATAAAAGTGAGAGGTGCTATGGGGACTGTGTTTGACAGCTTTCATTTCAAGAGTGACAGACAGATTCTTTGGCCAAATTGCAGGAGGCTCAAGGCTTTCCTGCATGCAGCCTGTCAGTCAGAGAATACCATACAATTTGTTTGTGTTATCTTTACCACTGCAACAATTAGCGTGAAACAGAGCTGAAAACAGACCCTGTGTGCCTCAAACACATAACATCAGGAGACCCTGCATAACCCGAGGACGCGTGCCCTGTCACGGGCAGCGTCCCACCTACCCAACGCATCCACTGTGGATGTCTGCTCGTCCGCGGGAAGTGACATTGCATGCTAGCAGCTCCCCTGGGGACGCAGAGGCTCGGTGACATGGAGCCACTGTACACACTTGCTTCTTCCTCGACACACAATTTGAATTGTGCTACAGCTTTGCTAAGCTGCCTTTGCCTCATTAATTCTGTCTGTATTAAAATGAGGTACTGTGTATGTAGCCTAGATGGGGATGTTTAAGGGGGGTTTCCCCTAGTCAAATAAACTATAAATTTTAGAAATAAAAAGTATATATACCTAGCATGCAAATAAAACATACACACATATAAAGTTTGTTCTATTAATTAGGCCTCCATTTCAAGATACAAGCATTTTCTAAGAGGTTTACATATTTAAAAATTATTCCAAATATGTGCACTATGTTTATATTTTATATATATGTTAGGTAAATAATTTACAATGGCAGCAATTTTAAAAATAATTACTTTTCTTTAATGAGCAATTTAATTCATATACATAAACAACTGTACACCAGAATAAGCTAGGATCTGAAATGGGCGGTTCTTTGATAGTGTACAAGCTAAAAGTTCCTTTTAAATGACAAAAAAAAAAAAGGAAATAGATGATCTGACCAGTATTTTGGGGAAAATCCTTTTCAAACTAAAAATTTTTCATGCTAATCACAATTCTGCATATCAGTCTATTATTCATTCTGCGATTAAACACGTGTTGTTGTCTTTGAGTAAAGACCTAAGACAGCAGTGCCTGCGGGCAGGACACGGCACAGATGTTCCCGCAACGATAGGAACGGCCCTTCCAGTGTATCTCACAGATCAGCTAGGTTCAAGCAAACAAGTATACCCTGCTCACAGAAGCCCATTAAGGGAGGGAGTCACAGATGCAGACTTGAAGTTACCATTTTTATTAAAAAATATTTCAGCTGTAGTGTAGTCTCAGAACAGTGGAAAACACCAGAGGCAAACCAAAATTAGGTCCTGAAGCACAGACGGAGGAGAAGGCAGAGGGGCAATACTATATAATATTACAGAGGGAAGATGAAGGCCATTTTATTGTGTTCCTAGCAGCATTTTAGAAAAAGAAATGCTCACAATGGGTTTGACTATATGGTAGGATTGGATGAAGCATAAGGCTCGTATTTCATGAAAGACAACAAAAGCAGAAATAAAACATCAGCCAAGCTCAGGTCTGGAAAGTCATGGTTGCACCAGGGGAGGAGGAAAGCACCCCATGAAAAACTGACATAAACGATGTATAATTGATAGAATGGCTCTGTCTCTCAGCTATTTTCCCTCTGTTAGAGCACTAGCAAGATGTCAGTCATCATCATGTCTGGCACCAAACATTTACTGATCACTCACTTCACCTGGGTGCAGCAGACACCAGTGGCTTATTTATGGCAAAAAAAATGTTACCATTTTGGCAATAACACCTGAGAGCTGGTAACACAGATAGTAAAGACGTAGCATGACATTAAATTTAGATTTTGATTATAGTAGATCTGTGCAATGTAACTTCCCCGAGTTCACTGCACTTAAGAGGTTTTTTCCATGTAGCTTTAAATCTGAAGTGACAGACTGTATCATGAGAAAGACAGCTAAAAGAAGCCAACTTTAGAAGTCAAAAATTCAGAAAACATTGAAGAGATTGGCAAGTACTTCACCAAACATTTACATTAAACATGAATTGTTGTTCTGATTACATCTTAAAGCCAGTAAATGAAGAATCATTTTTTTTAAAGTTACTCATGTTCTAACAGCATTTGATTTTTTAAAACACAGCTTATCAGTGCAAAGTATTAATCTCTCAGACAAGTCACCTTTATGAAACACTACTATAAAAACATGATTAGTCCTAATTAACCACAAAGAAGACAGGTCTCATACCTGCTTTTTTGCACTTTTGGGTTGGTTTTTTTTTGTTAATAATTATTATTCATGGCAGATACATACCAACTTTAACAGGTAATTACATAAAGCGTGTGGTTTTGCTACAAGCTATCACTGCTCCCACTGAAGTCAGGACAAATGACCACAACTAAACAAACCTGGGGGGCAAAAAAACCCTAACTTTTACATTACAATTTGGACACAGCAAATGCTTTGATAATTGCATCCGATTCTGCCCAAAATACTTGCTCAGTTTTCCAGTAGGCAACCAAGTCTTCTCTCACCCATTTATGCTTTCAACTGCGAAAAGCTCAAAATGCTTTCAGAGAGGGAGTGGATTTGTAGACTTTGTATGATCTTTTCTTTTGAGGAGGGCTGCACAACCATCCTCCTGTCTTGCAGTGGTAGGCATAGCTATTTCAGAGTAGGAGAAATATTTAAGTATGCAAATTCTCACCTATGCATGTTCACAGTATTGACAGCCACAGTAAATCTCCAAGATCTGTGACAGAGGACGAGGCATGACTTAACACCACTCAATCCAGTTTAAAGACAGACCAAAAACAAGATACTTGAGAGGAATAAATTGGTACTGAACAGAATGGTGACTATTGTCTGTAGTAGTTCTCTTAATGATGTTTTTAAGTGCCTTATATACACAAGAAACCAAAGAATATCCGTAGAAAATGAGCAGAACTGACCAACCCACAACACTAGATTAAAATTCTTAACCACGTTAAATATTCAAAACTGTACCTGGCACATATGGTATCTGCCTTCATGAGAGGGCATAGCATAACAATATCCTGAATTTATAAGGAAAAATAATATTTAATTTCAAGCTGTGCTACAATAAAGCCTAAAGTGAAAGTCAAGCAACTGCTCCAACTAGCTTTATTAATGATGCCTTAGAGCAGAGGCCAAGCAGCCAACGCAAATTTAGCTCAAGTGGCTTAAAGTTATGCCTTTAGAGTTGGCAAAAAAGGTTACATCTGCTGACACACAACCTTTTCACGGTTTAAACAGATCACCTGTGCTCTAGTATCAATTCTTTCAAAGTGCTGGTGCTCAGTTTTTGCTGTTCTTTCTGGACAGCAGTTTCCATACCTTCAGAGCTCTGCAAGCTATTACACAGCAGTAGAATAAATGCGGTTCTTTAACTGATCATATCCAGAACTGGACAACAGCTCAGCAACATCTCCTAAAGCCTGGTGCAACAGAATCAGTTTTAATCCTCCAGAACCTGCACAAGGATGCTATAGATTAGTTCTGTTTCTCTTCGGAATTCACCTTCTGACTTCTCTAAACATTTTTGAGAAGTAGCTAGGAAATGACTTAAGACTCCTTCTATAAGATGTCTGGAACTTATTTCTGATTAAGTAAAAATAATATGGCCTTTGCTTTTAATAGGCACAGAATCACAATATCCCCATCCACCTTAACTTGAGTTTATTGCTAACAAATAGCTGCAGTGGAATTAAAGCTCAAACGTGAGCCAAAAGAGTAATGAGCATTTCTAGATGAGCTCTAACAGCATAGAAATAACCATAGCAATTTTACTCAGACTCTACTATAAACACCAGCTTGTAGATCTGATTTAAAAAACCAAAACATGATTGATTGTGTAAGTTGGACTTGCTACTTTAAATGCAATGAGGTAGGGTGAGCCATGCACACACACCATTTCTGAGAGCCTTCACAGTACCACGAACATTAATCTGACAGGACCAAGCTATCCCAGCGATGCTTTCACTTAAAATGCTTTGCAACACCTTTACCTGCAATTGTCCTTGTCAAATAGCTGTGGATTTGTCATGCAGACTTATTACACTGAAGTCTTCAAGCAACTGAGATTCTCACGCAACAGCGATAGTGATGATAGCAGTTCTATAAGTTGAAAAGCCCCAAACTAATTTCATAATTAAGCGTTTTCCATTATACATTCCTGTATTATTAACTTCTACTCAACAGAGGTTAGGAACAGTAAAGAGCTCCTACAAATCTGCTAAAGCTGCCTTCTGAGATTTTCACATAGCTACCATTACATTTTCAGGTAGACATCACTGTAAAAGCCAGAGGATTTGGCAAAACATACAGTTCTGAATTGTTTCGTCCCTCCAAAACCCTACACACATTATCTCACTTACCCCTAACTCCACTCTGTGTTGCTTTGGTTTCACAGCAAAGGATACTACTCAATGCAAGCTATTACTAGGATTAAGTACCACACTGTCACAAGCTGGAGGGGAGAAACCACACAGCTTTAGGGCAGTACACAAAGAACAGCCTTTTTTTAGAGCCCTAACCTGAGATCACCAGTTTCAGCTGCTTCTTCTTCCGCTGCTGGCCTGTCAGCTGAGGTGAAGCAATCGCTTTTCTCCATCGCGGTTTCCCCATCTGTAAAAGGGAGGTAGACACATTCACTCCACAATTGTCAGGACATCTGTAAATAAGAAGGCCTTCCAAGGAGTATTGTTACTACGAAATACACATTAATTATGTTTCATCACTGGTCTCTCAACCATTGCATTAACAGAACTTGCTCTTGTTTTCCTTTCAGTTACTGCGAGGGCACACTGTTCTCAGTCCAGCAACAATGAAACTAATGGTTTTATTTTTACTAAATAATGACTTTAATTTCTTTCTTTGTTTAGGGATAAAATATAACATGGGATTCCAGCAACCAAAAAAAGTAAGTTTTCAGAATTACGTAAGAAAAATTGTATCCATATTCCGACTATGGAGTACGGATAGAGATGGCTCAGATAAGCCCACTAGACTGGAGATAAAGCATTGAAAAGGAAAGATGAACCAAAGCTTTGCCATGAAGTGCAAATTTTCCTTTTAAAGTACAAATTTGATAAGCTGTGCAACTTTAGTTTCATGAGTTTTTTTCCTACCCTGGATACTGCTAAAAGATATGGTAAACTTTGCATATATTAATATTCTGTATGCAACTGTATCGATCAAATGAATCTCTTGCGAGGTAGTCAAAAATAAACGGCAGGAAAATCCTGGTGAACTCCCTCCATCTAGTGGCTGCTGGCTCAGGCAGAGCAGCAGCGAGCGGCTGCGGCTGCCGTCATCGCTTCGCAGGCCAAGGACGAGAGCAAAGCACACCAAGGAACCGCTGCACAGCTGCCAGCTGGGGCCCACGGCCTGGTGAAACCAGTGCGTGCCACTGACGTCACTCCATCTCCACAGCTCCAGCCTGACCTTCTGCCTGAAGAGTAAATCATGGCACCTGAGCTTCCCAAAAACCCTAGGTTCATCATCATCATGGTCATTAAAGGGGGGAATATTTAGGAAGCCTGAATTTGATAACCTTGAAACATCAGCCACATCACGAGTAAATAAGACTGAATTTCAGCCACTCTGTAAAGGGTAATGTCTAGAAATACATCCGGTGTTTTACCTAGACAAAAACTTTAAAACACCTTTGGCTACCAGAACCAACCTCCGAAGAAGAGAGCAGAGTACCACAATTGCTCCCAGGAACTGAACACGCAGTGTCTTGTACAACAAATTCTCAGTTGGTTTCCCAGTCTGCACATCACGTACCACTGCCACTACCAGAACAGGCAGCAAAACAGTTTAGAAGCCTAAGGTCTGCAACAACTGCCATAGTACTCTAAAAATGGTGTTTAAGACTGATCTGTTCTGAGTTCTGTATAACAGTTACCAATTTAAGCAAGTCACCTACAAAATAATACGATTTGATTTTTTTCTTCTTTTGTCACCAATGCTTTTTGTAATGAATACTGAGTCTCTTTCCTGAGACTTTTTTAATCTCTCACTCTTAAAGCAGGATGTGGCAAGATACAACCTCCATGACAGTACAAGTTTATTAAGTTACCTATAGCATCGCTTTTTACAGCCAACAGACTTGTAAAATCACGATTACAATTAAGAACTGATCTGCCATCTTTAAAGAGCATGACCCTACTAACCTCCATACTGTACACCTTAAAATTCATCCAGTATCTGATTTTTGAAGCCAGTTTTAAATACTATTAGGGAGCAAATAGAGACTGAAAAAAATCAGAAAATCACTATTTATAAAACCTCTAAACAAACATTCAGTATTTTGGGTGAGCAATAAACATTCTGCAGCTACATCTGCTTCCCCTGCCGAAACACTCTTTCGAGGTTCATCTGCCACTAGGCTCCCCGGCGAGCTCTCAAAGCAGGGATGACACATGGTTAAACAGCGTCCAGAACCTTGTTGTAGCTGTGCAGGCACAGACGTGTAGACAGGGATTCAACCCCACTGCTTTGAGAAGCGGGACGCAGTCCAGCCCCAGCCGGGCCGTATGCCAGAAGCGGTACTGACGGTGAGGTCCACCTAATGAAAGGGAGCAGGTCCCGGAAACCCCTCACCCACAGACCTGCTGCACTCCCTCGGTTTTTGCTCGCCTAACCCCAGCCACAGCTTCACTCCCCGCTCACGGCTTCCCACCAAGTCTCACTGCTTCCACCTCACTCCAGCCATCCCCCGGGCCCCTGCCCAGGGCTGCTCTCGCCAAACCCACCTCAGCTCTGCAAAGCCTCCATGTTCTCCCCGCAGCCCTCTCCGCTTCCCTCCTCCCACCACATCTTCACCCCGCAAACACCACAACCCTCCCTTCCCCGTCAGGCTTCACTCTGCGCACGCCTGCCTCGCTGCAAAGATCAGCTCGTGGGAGAGGGGGGAAACCAGACAGGTCTGTGTGACAACGGGCAGTCGGGAACAATTACGCAAGTTCGCAAAATACTCACACACCTTCCGTGGAAGTTTCAGCCATGTGTATCCACAACAAAACTATCTATTACACACTGGGTACAGGCACCATTGAAAATACAGTTAAATCCAAATCTGGACTGGAATTTCCCAGTTCAGGCTCCCCTCAGCCTTTGGGTTTCCTGCCAGCACAGAACAAGATGACAAGAGTCATCACCACAACACAGGCAGAGCGCTGAGGACACGCTTGGTTGTACAGTTCTGCTGAACTCAGAGGGTATGAAAGATCCACACCAAGTTGTACAAGGTGTTAGCAGTGACAGATGCTCTTTCATTTACTAACATCTTTAATCTATTTTTTCCCCATCAGGACTGTGTTTTCAGCAATAACCAGGATAGAAGATTAAGAAAAAATACTGCAGACGGAGTAGCAACGGTAAAGCAGAGCGATTCATTACACCCATCTGAAAATGTGCCTGCTAAGCTTCAAAGCGCAGACAGAAAGCAAAGCAGCATCATGTTTGCGATGAAAGATCAACAGAAGGGTGAAGAAATTAATTCCATCAGACTCCATAAACGGAGAAGGAGATTTATAATTAAAAAGAGCCCAATTCTGATCTCCATGAACAGCTCCATTCTCAACCTGCCCACCCTTAAATCTGAGGACAGAAACAACAACAAGTGGAAAAGTCTCTATCAGATCCAAAGAGAAAGAAAGCGGGTTATGAGGGAAACTTGTTCTAAATACAAGAGTAATAATAGAAGAATAATCACTCCTTATCATGTTTCTAGAATATTTGTAGAAGATAAATATAGAGTTTTATACTGTGAAGTACCAAAAGCCGGCTGCTCTAACTGGAAACGAGTGCTCATGGTTCTTAACGGGCTGGCTTCTTCCACAAAAGATATCCAGCACAACACAGTGCACTATGGAAACTACTTAAAAAGGCTGGATGGGTTCGATCACAAAGGAATTTATCACAGGCTCAACACTTACACGAAGATGCTTTTTATTCGGGAACCTTTTGAAAAGCTGGTATCTGCATTTCGCGACAAGTTTGAACACCCAAACAATTACTACCACCCGGTTTTTGGGAAAGCCATCATTTCCAGGTACCGTGCAAATGCCACCAAAGAAGCGTTAAGGACAGGCTCTGGAGTCCAATTTAAAGAGTTCATTCAATACCTCCTGGACGTACACAGGCCAGTGGGTATGGACATCCACTGGGATCACGTCAATAGGCTTTGCAGCCCATGTTTAATAGACTACGACTTTGTTGGGAAATTCGAAAGTATGGAAGAAGATGCAAACTTTTTCCTGCACTTAATTGGTGCCCCACAAAACTTAACTTTCCCCAAGTTTAAAGACAGGCACTCCAATGAAGAAAGAACTACCACTAAAATCACACAGCAGTATTTTGCACAGCTTTCTCCTTCTCAACGACAACGGAGCTATGACTTTTACTATATGGATTATTTGATGTTTAACTACTCAAAACCTTTTGAAGATTTATATTGATTTGAGAGCTGGGACATTTCCACAGTCGTACCAGTTGAATTGCGTAACGAATCCAGGTGGCTTCTGTTTCTATATACTTGTCTATTACGGAGAGCAGGAAAAAACCCAAAACAGAACATAAACAGCTAGTGATGTTTACACCTTCACCTTAATTGCCTCCTTTTTCAAATCATATTTTTTCTATAATTTATCCATGTGAAATGTCTGTACATATAATATGTCAGGGCTCCCAAATAAAGCACATAATTTTCCATGCTGGTGTGGCCTGTGTTTGCACTGGGAGGACAGTTTGAACCTAGGGAAACACAGCTGACAATTCTACAGTGGAGTCAGTATTTCAAGCTCTCTACTGTTTAGAGAGTAAGTCTGGAAGTGACAGAGTAAAAAAATGCTCTAAGTAATCTTTACTGTCCATTGAACTCTGCACTACATGAAGCCATACACTGAACAGGCTCTACGTGTTTGAAGGCAGTCATCGCTTGCTACCTCCTGGCACGCAGAAGTTCGTTAGGGAGGAAAAAGTCTACCGCAGTCCTACACAGTCCCAAAACACAGTGGTGAAAACAACTAATACTTCATGGCCATGTGAGTGCAGTATTAAACCAGATGTTACAATTTAGAGCGAGGATGTGTTCTCCCCCTTCAATATCTCCCTTATGGCACATTCATCTGCAAATAGATAAAATGCAGTAGAACATTTGCATCTTTGTAAATGTTATTAAGATTCTTTTAATCCTTTGCATTAACATAAATCTCTGGTTTAATCTTCATAGTCACCAGGAATATCAAATCTTTGCTTCACAATAACAAGGAAGAATATGCAGCGTCCTGCCCAACGGCGCAGCTCTTTTCATTGCTGCAAACAATTTCCACTTGTTTATTTCAGTAACAATTACATTTGACTTAACATGCAAAAAAACATCGCAGGTGATTTAATTCAGTTGTTCATTTTCTATACTCAAGAAAAGGCTTTCTTTCATCTCTAGGAGAAACCTCTTATGAGAATCAAATACTGCACCTTCCGCTGGTTTTGTAAATCCGCACGCTAACTCTGTATACAGTATCCTTGTTTACATGGGATTTAACCACTTGAAATAACGACATTTAAATTGGCCATATCGAAGCAAGTCTCAAACTCGAACTCACCAGTAATTTCCACAGTTTGTATTTCACAACCAAGAATTCCACCGCAACTGGGGCTGTACAAATGTACAAACACCTACGAGGAAACGCTTGCTTCCAGCAGTTTCACACGTACAGGCTCAGATCCTCAGACAGTTTCATGCATCGCACGTATCGGTACCGCAGTTTCCATCCAATAGCTTTTTGGGGTTTTTTTTTAATTTTAAGAGGGGAAAAAAATTGTTTTAAAATACCTTGTATTGAAAGCTTTACTGACAAACACTTCACACCTCACATCTGATCAGACTTTCGGTTTTTGTTCAGAGGAAAAATTGTTTGCATTAGACAGGTAATGTGGAACTTGCCTTGTTCCATGAAGCCAGATACCACTCCCGGCATGCCCTGGCTCCTCATCACTGCCGTGTTGCTGCAGCTAGCCGCCTACCCCACCTTCCCATCCCCTCAGATACTCGCTGATCTGCTCTCCTGACTAGGGAAGAGCCTTTTTACCCAGTGTAAGGGTTCTGCTAGGGCAGCTCAGATCAGCAGTAACAGGCTGGGGGCTATGCCCGGGGCTGCTCTGCCAACAGGCACGCGTGGCAGCCAGCCTCACCCAGCAGGTCACGCTCGGGGGAACCAGGGGAAAACACAGCACATCGTTACCTTCCTAGTGCAGACAGAGGAGAACATCGATTCCGGTGAGGGAGCCATAGCCAAAACCACTATTAGGAATCTGATTTATGCCATCCTTAGCCTTTAATGATATTAAGTGCTCTAAGAAGTGGCGGTACTCTAATTGGTGCAATTGATTTGCTTGTAGTTACGGAAATCAGAAATAGTCACCAGCAAAAGGGAAGGCTATCACAGACACGGGAGCCCTCACCGCTGCTCTTTGAGGGTCTGATCTCGGCAGCAGGTCAGCGCACCAGAGCACAGCACGGTACCACTGCTGCTGCAGACCAGCGCCGAGCTGGCTCACGGCAGCAGGCGACCTCCAGCTGAGGGTTGGATCTCGGCTCACCCGACTGCGGCACGGTCACAGCCGAGGGGAGCACACAGACTCTCAGGGTAGCTCTGCGGTGCGACGGGAACGCTGGATGCCATCAGTACTCGGATCTCCGCTATTTCACAGAGCTCTAAGGGAAAGATTCGAGAGCTTCACCCTACAGCTAGATTCAGGTTGAAGACCTGACTTTCTCCTTCCTTCTCCTCCTCCTCCCTCACCCCAGTTCCTTTTCAGCTTAATCTACACGTGCACGTAAACTGACAGAGCCACAAGGTCACGTTTACATCTCCAAGCCTTTGTTGGTACAGTTACACATCAAAGCGTTCACTGTCAGGGTAGAAAAAGCTACCATAAAAACGGCACTTCTGACTGTATCAAACCAGCATTTTTCCTACCACTACTCCCCCCAAATCTGTTTTAATTAAAAACCTTTACTACGCCAATAAAAGCTAACAACAGGGGAACAACACTTCTAATGACAAATGAAGATGAAGACTTTGGCAGGGTTTTATTTTGTCTGGGGTAACAAGCAATCTTTAAACAAAGGCTGCTAAATAAGTGATTTACATGTTTATGACAAGCTGGATATGGCACAGTAGCGTCCCCCTTACAGTATCTCAAGGAAGACAGAAGTATCCTTCTAAATACTTGCGTGTAGTTAATGGCTAGTTGCATTAATTTGGCTTTGTTACTTTCATCACTTACTCCCTACTGACTAGTAGAAACAAGGCAAGAAATGTTTAAAAAAAAAATCACATCTGTAAAAATATATTTTAAAGCAGAAGAGATGAATTATCTTGAACAAAATAAAAGCTAAGGCAACAGACAACTAATATTTTCATATCAGTCAAAATATTTATATAAAAAGAAGTAATTTTAACTAGATGGTTCTAAGTTTTCAAACTGCTCATTTCCCTTGGGAATATCTTGTCTTTTTTCACCCACATAAGAAATCTTGACATTTTCAGAATTAACAACTCGAAAAAAGTTCAACTACATTATCAAAAAATGAAATTTTTTTCCACATTTTATCCTCTTAATACAGAAATTTATATTTAATTTCATATGGAAAGTGGAAATTCAAGACTTTGTACAAAAAAACCTCATATTTTCAGGAAAAACAGCCTAGTTCAGAGGTCAGCTAAGGTGAACATCTTGCATTGCTGTCATTAGCCAAAATCATTTTGTCAATCCAATAGTATTTTTAATTCTTCTTTATGTATCTTACCTAAGAGGTGAATTTCGTTACTACAGGACTGTAACCATAGCCCCAGCTTTCACCTTCAAATTTCTCAATATTTTTACTCCCAATCCTTTTCTGCCCTACCTCCCTACTGACGACTCCTGTTGCCCCAGAGCTCTGTGCACCCTGCAGCTAACGGCCAGAACCAGGACAGCGGTCAAACGGCCCCAGCACCGTCCCTCCCACACCGCCCCAGCAGACCGGACTTTCCCAGCTTCGTCCGCCCACCCCCAGGTTGCTTCCAGCACTGGATATACGTCACTCGGTTCGAGCTGGGGCAGCTCGCCGTTACTCCCGATATACTGACAGCTTCTAAAAATCCATTTTCCTATTGCAGGATTTCAGCAGCCAGCAGATTAGCAGTGAAGCGTTCACAGTAACGATGCGGGGTAAGCACCCAGCTACAGCACTCGCAGAAGTTGAGGTATGAAGGTACTGGAACACCAACAGATCAGCATTGTAGACCTTATGCTTCAAAGCATTCTAAAGCCTATGGCAGAACAAGGGATTAACTCAGATACAAGAATACGTTGTGTGAACTAAGTAGGTGTTCCCTGAATAAATCAGTAAGAGAGCATTTAAGAGGCGAGCCTGCCATCTACACAAAGCCTGAACTGTTGGCCAGCCTGTGCCGTCCTGGCGCTTCCAGCCGCAGCTCCCTCGCTCCATGGGCACTTCAGCACAAGAACCACACGAACCAGTGCCTGTGCCCAGAGCACAGCCAAACGGTGTGGTACGTGGGTTATTGTCTGGCTTTGCACAGTCTGAAACAGAAAACAGCGATCATTTTAAAATTAAGGGATAATTTAAGAACTTGACATTGGGATGCTCTGTACATAAAGCTCATGAAGATCTGAACAAAGGCCTCTCCTTTGAGACATTTGTGTACTTCAGAAATTCTCCTTGTAACGTGCACAAATTGAGTGACAATGATTTGCAGGTCTTTGTATTACAAAAGCACCACGCACTACAACAGATATTTACTACGGTTGACCTCATACCAGTACCATCAGTTTATGGGGGTCTGACTCCAAAAATAAAAAAGAATCACGAGATTAACTTTTCAGAATTTGCATGATGGGCTTCCAGAACTTTTTCCATAATAATCACCAATATTTGAACACAGATTGCACAATATCAAAAGTGAAGACGGGGTTGAGGACAGGAGATCACCTTTTTTGCCACAATCTGTTTTATCAGTTTACATCTTTGCTTCATCATGACTGAAGTAAAGAGTTCTCAAAGCTTTTAAAGTGTAGGTACTGAGTTCTGGTGGTCCCATTCCCCCTGCCCCAGCCTCGTTTGAGCAACTTACTGGGAAAGGCCACTCTTTGGATGGTCAAACAGCATCTTTTTGAGAGAGAGGGATCCACAGAGTAAGAGAGATCTCCATGTACTACACAGTACGTGAATTTAACCCTTAGTGTCTCTGTGCTCCTTTTTCCATGTGGGTAACACCACTGTTGACAGTAGAAGCAAGAGCACACCTATCACAGATCCATGTATAATCATCTACTTATGTACATGCATATAAAGTACATAGAAAAAAGTCTGTGCAAATAGCATTATACATAGTATTAACAGAAAGATTTTAATACAAGAACTCACAAACGCATGGGGAGAAATATAATCCCACAAAGATTAACTGTAAAATGAATACAAGGAATATCAAATATGCATTTAAAAAAAAAATAGGTTTATAGGTTTTCTTGGTTTCTTTGTACAATAATATGAATTAATTAGGCCAACTCAAACAGTACCACATTATCTAGAATTATCAGGTAAAAACCGAAAAGGGGTTACTTCTTTGTTGTTCTTTTGCTGAATTATTGTTGCTTTATTATTGACACAAGTTGCCTTAAATCACCAAGTTGACAGGTGGTGTTCTTCCACCCCAACCAAAAAAAAAAAATCCACAGAGGTAGTTGGGCATAGTCCAGCCAGCCATTGGGAAGAGAAGCATAACTGTACAAGTCTCAGCCTCATCTGTTCATTTTAATTTCAGCGATACCAGAACAGCAGCATCTGCACGCAGCAGCAGCTTCTGTTCAGAGCACACCACGAGAGAGACGGCAGAGCACAGCCCATTTGAGCCGATATTGCTTCAAGGGATTATTTTTGGGTTGGTGTTGTTATTTGTGGAGGCTTCAAAGCCTCAGCACACACCTGCGCACTCGAACAGTGACCTGGGAAGTGTCCCAAGCCTCATATGGCAAGACGCACATCACTGATTTTCATCCCAAGACAACAGCTACTGGTTACGCAGGGTCAGCAATCTTCTTAGCTTTTCATCGGTGGAACCTAGCAGACAAGCCTGGAAACAAACATCTCCAACTGCTTCCAGCATGATACTGCTGGAAAAAGGCACCAGAGTCAAGTACAACAGAGAGGGGGACTATGTTAGCTATACCAGTGACAACCGACACTTACCACTGGCAAGCTGCTTTCGCCCAAAATTTTCAGAACTATCCCTTCAAACAGAGCTGTCCAGAATTCAACATGTAGTCAGACTTGCAGGGGATTCGAGTTTTAAGAACGGCAGGCAGTCACCTGTCCCACACTTCAACTGAATCCTGAAATCTGTGAACGCTTTCTACACAACGCATCACCTGAGCGGCAAGGGCCAGACCGCGCGGAACACCGACGCCGAACGGGAAGGCAGACGTGACTAAGCCTCGCTCACTGCCACCACGCTCTGTGGTTAGCATGTTGTGAAGCAATGGATACAGCTCGTTGTGACTCACGCTGGAGAACAAGAACAATGTTTGCTTTATGACTAGTCTAATAGAAACATTCGGCCCTGTAAAAATATTTTCTGGTCTGGTTTAAGGAAGAACTCCAAGTATTTAGTTTAACAACAACACTTTGGGAAGTCCTGTGCATACACACAGCTCTGCAGTCAATTAACTTGCACGTAGCAAGGAGCACACGTACACAACACCTTCCACGTGGGCAAATCTTTTAAGCATCATTTTCCAGGCAGTTTGTGCCACAGTGATTTTTACCCAGCTGCATGAATAAGTTCTTTGAAATTCTGCCATCCATGGCCATTTTCGCCACCAACTTTTCCTTTTTTAACTGAAGACACACATTTAACAGAACTGCAGCAGAGGTCAAGTCTTCCACTATGTACCTACCCTGTACAAGCCTTGAATTCTTCTATACAAATTCAGCTGTTACAGCAGTGGTGGCCCTACGTTTCACACATTCAGCTTTATAGGACTCTATCAGTGATCTTTTCTAGCAGTGTCATCATTTTCTCCTGGAGCTTAAAATTATCCTGTCAAGTTATGAAAAATGAAGGAGGCTTTCACAATCCAACTTTTCCACACTTCTTTTCCCAATCTGGGATTCCTGTCCAGATTTATTTTCACTTAATATAGGAAATTTCCTCTCAACATATCCAAACATAAGCAATGTCACCAGCTGCAAGAGGTGGTAAGATTACGTTCAAGCAGCAGGAGCAGCAGCATGGGAAGCAATGGCCTAAGGCAACTGCACTAAGAGCTTGTCCCAATCCATTAAACACTAGTGGAGGTGGCTTCTTTCCTAGGAAATGAAAGCTTCAGGCTACAGTTCACCTTCAAATTCACAGATACAGACTAATGTACATTATGATCACAAGAAAAAGTTATTTTATCTTTGTTTTAAGTGCACATCCAGTCAGTATAACCCTTTCCAGGCACCATGATGTAGCCACAGAGGAGTCACGTGAAGGTGATGCCAGCCTACACACACATACACACACTGAGGACCACCGGGCACAGTTTTACCTGCCTGTTTCTATAAAATGTCAACTAGCTGACCCGTTTCTGCAGTATTCATTCACAACAACGCTCCTAGACCCAGCAATAGTCAGGTATGCTAATTCTTAAGGCAGGGAACTGGGGGATTTGGCCTACTATTTATCTGTTATTTGACTGTTTTGGGTCTGATCCCCTAGAGTCGTTCCACTTATCTTTCCTCATCTCTGGTGTGGAGGAAAACTCAAGAATATCACCTTTAGTGATTTTCATTGCACTTCACTTAGTGATCTCAAATTCATTTAATCCACCTATAGCAATATATAATGGAACGGGTTTTAGCCCTATTTTTTTTCCTCACCAATGTCTCCTTTTTTAAAATCACTCAGGTTTTTTTAATAATATAAGAAAAAGCCACAGTCACTACAGCACAGGCAATCTGACCAATAAGACAGACAATGTGATAGAGCAAGAGGCTACAATACTTATTTAGTCTCACGTTGTATTTGTCCACTGAAATCCACACAGCCACGAATCCCGCTCAAGTGACACACTGTGTACTCATCAAGGTGATACTGTCTTTATGTATCAGGCGTACAGCAACCATTTCAAGCAGTGTAGAAAATGTGGCAGACATAATATGAGAGGGGTTATGGATCTGACAATTTATCCATGTTTATCTGTGCAAAAATTTTATTATCTAAAATCTGAGAACTTCATTAGCTCATCCCACCAAAACTGAATGTCAGTTTTATATTACAGTCGGTGAAGCACACAGCAGCTGGCAATGATCAAAAACGTTTTACCTTGGAGCTCCTTCATAGGGAGCTTCAAAATTAACTATTCAGAAGAAAAAGCTAATCCTGCCATATTTGACCAAAATGTACAGCTTATAAACACTCAAGAATGAACATGTGAAGTAAAATCAATTTTAGAAAGATTCAGAAGATAAAGGGATGATATACACAACCTGAAAGTCTAGATATACATATCTAATTACAGAAAGGAGAAAGAGGCAAATAAATATGAAGCAATGAAATTCCAGTAAATTGTGTTAAAACACAACCACTCCATATTTTCATTTCATTTCTGCACCACTGGTTCCAAACCAGCATCGTGACACCCACTTAAATGTTTTGCCCACTCCTAGTTGGGCCACCACCACCCAGCTGCTCTGGCATAACTACGGGTCGAGCACAAAGCAGCTTGCTAAAGCTGCGTCCGAGCAAGGCCATGGAGAAGGTGGGGAGAAACAAAGTAATTTGATCAGTGCCAGAAGGACAGCAAGCTGAGTTCACTTGTTCCAGCCACACTGAAAATGCGGCAGATGGCCCCGGCCGCACGGGACAGGACAGCCCAGCAGAGGCAACAACAAAGACCATATTCTCATCTTTGATTAGCAAGACAGCACCAAAGACAAACTGGACTCCTGCCAGAGCTGGTACATACTTGAAAGTAGTAACCCCCTGATGGAACGATTTCCAAATCAATGGGTTTTCACTGGAATCTGGACATTCTGATTAAGTTAGACACCTCTGTATTGACTTGATTTAATTCAGTGGCAAGTGAGCTCAGTCGAATCCTTGCTCCCTTCCACAGAAGATGCATTTTCAGTCATCTTCTGCAGTTACATTGCCCAGTGAGGTCCCAAATAGTATACACCATTCAGACATTTTTTCCTCTTTCACAAGGAACTAGTCATCGTTCCAAACTATGAGAAACAAGCAACACCCAGAACTACAATGAAGACTGGTTTTGAACACATTTTCCATTCCCTAGCTCCAACTCAGAGATCGGGTGCCTTGCAGATCTACCTGACAAGCAAAGCACCCCGGAGTAACACCTCCGAACACCCTGAGCCTCCCAACCCACCTGGCTTTGACAGCATTGACTCTTCTGCGCTGTTTCCGCAGTAAGAAGGCAGCACTGACGCTGCTACTCGAGGAGCACTGCCCGCTCACTGACCTCGCAGCAACCTGCGGGTGTCCAAATGCCAAAGGCATCTCACTCCACTTTTCTTGTCTTCAATTCAGATTTTATGTTGTAGCCTTGCAGATCATCTGCAACCCAAATGGTTCAAACATGATGTGTTTATTTCTCGCGTATCAAAATCTCCTCTCTCTCACGAAACATCCATAAACAAACAGGACCAGGGAGAAACTGCCCTGCCCTGCCCCACTAGTGGGCTGGTTTGAAATGGTCTGAATCTTCTCAGCAGTTTTTAAACGCACCTGCATTTGGACTAACACCTACCTTTTGCAGGTTTAGCATGTGGCATAAATATCTTATGATGTGAAACGGACAGGTCTGGCAGTTGTGAGAATCTAAGCTCATAGCATGGATTCTCATCCTTCCTGAGCGCGATTAAAATCCGCAGATACACTCAGCCTCACTAACCCAAGTCTGTGGAAGAAATGCTAATGCGGATTCAAGTATGTACATCCGCACTTCAGTTCTGCCTTCACTGACTCCGAGTGGTAATTAAGGCATATTTGGTTCCAGAGATACAGAAAAAACTCAAATCCCACAAGAAGCCATCGAGTCTGCGCCCAAGGTTATTAATCATACTGCCTCTAATTGTATATAAAGTATCTTTACACCCTCAAAAATGTTTTTTTTAAACATTATGGGATTTACATGTGTCACAATATTCAGGATATCTTGATTAGATCTCCTTTAATATACTGCCTCCGAATAATTCGTAATTTATTTAACACCACCACAAATCTCACAGAAATGAAGAACTCTTACTAATCATTAAGATTAAGCAGAATTTTTAGCCTGACTAGACCAGTAACAAAATTTGATAAGGGGAATTTTTTTTTCCTTGAACAGTGCTTTTTACGGTCTTCTTGTAATTAAAGTTTCAACCAAGGTCCCATTAGGCCGATACTGATCCCCCCTGTGAATCAGACAGACCCTCAAGTCTTCACATTTTCAGAGTTTAGTCTCACTGGCAACTAGCATCTGGGAAGGTTTTGACTAAATCAAGCGAGAACTCACTTAGATTAAAAGCCTAAAGAATTTTCCTCCTCATTGACATTTAAAAAATTTTCTGCGCGATTCCCCTGGCGCAGCCAGATCACACACACTCCCAAACCACCACCCCGGTCACCGCGCAGGGCTGGCTCGAGGGACGGTAGGCTGCAGCGGCTGCCAGTGTCCAGCCAGGTAGCCACAGCGCATGACAGCTCACTGGAGATGCCCTCCCTCACCCAGTGGTCCCTCAGGATGGGGGCATGACAATCAGTCCAGTCAAAGTCAGGGAGGGCACCGCACACGTGCCGAGCAGAAAGCCTGCTGTGGGGCAAAAGGAACGGCAGGGCTACACAGAATCCCTGGACGGAGGAAGAACTGGCTTGGGAGAAGCACTACAGGGTCTGCCCAAAGGAGAACACACCATACAAGCGTGACTGGCTGGGCCAGGACTGGTCCTGCAAGAGAACGGCTGTATACACATTCCTCTCACCCACAGAAGCTGTAGCAGGGGCCTTCTTGCTTCTTTTATGGTTTCTATGCCCCTCACGTATTCTATGCCCCTTTTTTGCCTCAGTCTTCACCGGCAACCTCTCTTCCCGCACCTATCGAGCAGATGGGCCACAAGACCGCGACTGGGGGAGCAAAGTCCCTCCCACTGTAAGAGAAGACCAGGTTTGTGACCACCTGAGGAACCTGAACATACATAAGTCTACGGGACCTGAGAAGATGCATCCCAGAGTCCTGAGGGAATTGGCTGATGTAGTTGCCAAGCCACTCTCCGCAATATTTGAAAAGTCATGGCAGTCAGGTGAAGTCCCTGGTCACTAGAAGAGAAACATTGCTTCCATTTTCAAAAGGGGTGGAAAGGAGGACCCTGGGAACTACCGACCTGTCAGCCTTACCTCTGTGCCTGGGAAGATCATGGAACAGATCCTCCTAGAAGCTATGCTAAGGCACATGGAGGAAAGGGAGGTGATTTGAGACAGGCAGCATGGCTTCACCAAGGGCAAGACCTGCCTGACCAACCTAGTGGCCTTCTATGATGGAGTGACTACATCAGTGGACCAGGGAAGAGCCATGGATGTCACCTATCTGGACTTCTGTGTGGCCTTTGACACAGTTCCCCACAACATCCTTCTCTCTAAATTGGAGAGACACAGAGTTAACAGGTGGACTGTTCGGTGGATGAGGAATTGGCTGGATGGTCACATCCAGCGGGTAGTGGCCAACAGCTCAACATCCAGATGGAGATTGGTGACAAGTGGTGTCCTTCATGAGGTTCAACGAGGGCAAGTGCAAGGTCCTGCACCTGGGTCAGGGCAACCCTCAGTATCAATGCAGGCTGAGGGATGAAGGGATTGAGAGCAGCCCTGCCCAGAAGAAACTGGGGGTACTAATGGATGAATAGCTGGACATGAGCCAGCAGTGTGCGCTGGCAGCCCCAAAGGCCAACCGTCCCCTGGGCTGCATCCCCAGCAGCGTGGGCACAGGGCGAGGGAGCAGATTCTGCCCCTCTGCCCCACTCTGCTGAGACCCCCCCAGGAGTCCTGCGCCCAGCTCTGGAGCCCTCAGCACAAGACAGACCTGGAGCTGTGGGAGCAGGGCCAGCGGAGGCCCCAGCAATGATCTGAGGGCTGGAACCCCTCTGCTGGGAGGAAAGGCTGGGAGAGCTGGGGCTGTTCAGCCTGGGGAAGGGAAGGTTCTGGGGACACCTCCTTGTGGACTCTCGCTACTTAAAGGAGGCCTATAAGCAAGATAAAGACAGACTTTTTAGCAAGGCCTGCTGCAATAGGACAAGGGGTAACGGTTTTAAACTAAAAGAGGGCAGACAGACTAGATACAGGGAAGAAATTTTTTACACTGAGGGTGGCGAAATCCTGGCACAGGTTGCCCAGAGAGGTGGCCGATGCCCCATCCCCGCAAAGATTCAAGGCCAGGATGGACAGGTCTCCGAGCAACCTGATCTGGTTGAAGATGATCCTGCTCACTGCAGGGGCGTTGGAACACAACGGCCTTTAAAGATCCCTTCCAACCCAAACTATTCTGTGATTCTATACATCTTTGCAGTCCTTCCACAAGAGTCCTTACTTTGGTAAAAGCCACCACACCCCTCCTGCCTTCAGCAAGAACACTTCCAAATTTTGTTTCCCAAACTATGATCAGGTATGTTCTCCATGGGGCTTCATCCATTTGTCACCTTCTGATTCTGGCTTTCACAGTTTCTCCTCTGTGTTACCCTGTCAGTTCCCACAAGAATTTCTCCTTTAGTCTTTCCCCCTTCCCTCAATCAACGTGCCAGCCTGCAAGACCCAATTCAGGCTTTCAGATTCTCTCCTTCATGGTAATGACATTTTAGAACTGACTGGACTACTGGTCCACCAGATCACCCAAGTCATCTTCCTCCATTCCCCACTTCGTTCAGTTTCTCCCCCTTGCAGCTTATCTGTAGTCACTAAGCATAGATATTTGCACATCTATAAATAAGCATACATTTGCCATCTTCCAAGTCATGCTTACACATCCTGAGGAAGCTCAGCTTAAAATTGTTCTTCCAACACTTGTTTCTCTCCACTAATCCAGAAGACTAGTCCACAAATGAAAGCACAGGCAAGAAGGGAAGATCTTCTGACAGGCTAAATGGATAGTCAAAGCCTCAAACTCACAACATAGACAAGGTCTGTCTTGCCTACCCATCAAGGTCTTTAACTGTACTACAGACAGGTGGGCAGCCCATCCAGAGGTACAGGTGATCAGTGCCTGGGAGAGGCTGTTTAAGGCAGAAAGGGAACCCCAGACGCAGGCAATGAAAGTATTACTGTGACTGTAAACATGCATAACAGCTCAGTGCACGACTGCTTTTTTGTTTTTTTTTTTTAAGACCAAGCACACCTCAAAACAAGCATTAACTTTGACCAAAGAAAGCTCTTCAGTAAGTATTAGAATAAAAAGGACACTGCACCTTTTACCATACTGTAACAGTGTGAGGTCTTATGGTATTTACCATAAAAGAGAAACAACGGTGTGTATAGCATTTGATCAGCTGCAGAGTTCACCAATACCAGTTTTGTGTGTTTGTTTTTCAGTTCTTTAGAACAGAAAAAAGACTAACAGCACTGTAGCACAGTCAGTCAAGACAAAGGGAAAGTAAATCAAAGCGCCAAATGGAGAACAGGTAGAAATCCACACATACCAGCCCTGCATTCAAAGTTACCTCCTTGCTTAGAGAAAGGCTTTCCCTTTCATTCTCTTCTGAAGCATTCAATATAGCTTAGTGCCAAAGGCAAGATTTCATACTCAGTAGAAGAACAATGCTGATGCTCTATGCGAAGTCTCATGTAGCTTGTCCCAGTATATTTCTCTCGCACCCTACTGCCTGCCTGTAGCTTTAAAGAATAAGGACGTTTTATTAGACGGGTCATCTGATGACAGAAAGGTATAAACTATTCATGCAAAACATCTTGCTGCAGTTTTAATATCTGCAGACTGCTACGTTCCAGTCTGGGGAAAGATAAGCTATCTTCATGGAAAAAGACAGATTTTAAAATCTTATTAAATTCCTTAACCAAAAGTATTTAAGTTACGACACTTCATGCTGCAGGTACTTAACAGACCTACTATCCAAGGAAGGCATTTTTTAAAAAAAAAAAAAAAAAACAAGTCTGATCTTTCAGAAAGAAGTGAATTAAAGAAGATGCTGCCTTCATTTAGAAGCACAATACTAAGCACAAGTAACTCTCGATCACAGAATGCTGAACTGCTTCAAAGATCAAGTTACTACAGCCAGCATCATCTGAAGTAGTACTGATAATGTAGTAAAAAGGTAAGCAGTTAAACTAGTTCTTCAATGGTAAAAACTGTCACAATGAAGTTTGTCCGAGATCAAAAGTCTCAACAAACCTGTCTAGGGGCACCAAGGCAAAAGCCATGCCAGCAAGAAGCCACTTCTATCTCTGTGGCCAGAATATCACTCTGAAGAAGCGTCACCACCCCCCGCCATGCACCCCAAGTACAGCAGTTCTTACACACCACACAGCATTTCACACAGAATGTCAGTGAACATGGCAGCGAAGTTTTGCAAAAGGCCACAGATGGTACAAAGCCACCTGAACAATGAATTCACTGTAAATAAGAAAATAGTCACACAGACCAAGATCTGAGCTACCGCTCGGACGTGACCTGCCATTAATCCTTCGCAAGACACTGTAAATGGTCTGTCGGAGCTCCTCATAACTTGAAAGCCAACAGCTCACAGGAGACAGACTGAAAGGACTGGCAATTAACCACAACAGTGACATGGCACACTACAGTGGGAAGTCACCTAGCAGTCAGCTCTGTGGCTGACAACTGCTGTTTTCAAGTACACCCAGTGCAGAATGGTGAGAGAGAACAAACGAAACCTTCATATTTCTCAACAGGAGCCACCTACTCAGTCCTCCAGGATGCATCTCTCAAAGTGGATTGCCAACTTCCTACTGCAATCTTTTACTCTCCTGTCACTCAACCTCACGAAAAAAAAGGCCCATGTGAAATAAGAGCAGGAAAACACACCTGACAAATTAAGATATTTATCCATACAGAACTTACTGCATTATATGACAGCTATTACTTTCGCATGCTGTCCTGTCATTTCCACTTGATTTCTGCCATAGTCTGCAGTGTCTCTACCTTGTTCCAATACTAACAACTATTTGTTTCCCCTCAGCTGCAGATTTTTTAAATACCTGTCTTGGAGAAGACGGCCTTTCCCTTTGAAAGCTGGAAACATTTGTTTGCATCTCAAGCAACAGTGGTATCAAGTTTAAAAAGAAAAAAAAAAAACAAAAAAACTTGCCCTTCATAAGCTTTCCCAGCGGTTTTGCAAGCTCTGGCAGCTGCCCAAGAGGGAAAAATTGTCCCAATAATAGAGGCTGTGCTGCTGGAAAATGTCATTTCTAAAACTGTTGATCATTAGCGAAACACCAGAGATCAGGATCTTTCTAACCAGCAGCACTAGAATAACTTGAGAGGGTGACTAAAGCCAGTGAGCAGAGTTTTCCCCATAATTACTGAAAAATGAAACTAATTTCTTTTCACCCTGGATGGCTTTCACCTCTTGCCAGTAGCATTAATGTAGAATATGGATGTTAATAATGAGGATAGCAGGAACTGAATATGTTTTAAGATTTAAAGGCTGACTTTTTAATGGTGTTCATGTGTAGTGTGGCACGCCATATAATTAATACAACTCCTTTTTACCAATTCAAAATGTGTACTTCTCTACACAGAGCTTCAGTTCTGATGCTATTTAGGGCAACACTTGGCCCTTTTGCATCCTCTGTTATCTCAGATCACCAAGTACTTTGGATGAAATTACAGTAATGCAACTTACTTTCATTTTGTAAGGTCTTTTACTTCTCAGAAATAATGTAGCTAGACCCGTAGGACATTTTATGCACTCAACAATCCACCTAATAAATAAGAAGATTCATTGACAAAGTATTTGCTAGAAATGGACACAGTAAATCTTTCCTACCTTTCTCTAAGCACTGCCTACATTTCTTGAGCTGCTCTCACGATTGCAAACACTCTCATTCCAACGTCAAGAAAACTAGCTGGGGTACAAAACTGCAACAAAACTGGAGCAGAACAAGGCACTAGCACAGAAAGCACAGAGTTAGTGACAAACTTCAGAACATTCTTGGGCTGCTTACATTGAAATCCAGCGACCTTCGTGTTCAGAGGTACTTGCAACCTGCAGTAGCTACATGGAAGTCGACAGGGATTACCTGTCCCTGTCCCAACCTTTCCTCCAACACACAAGCTTTCAGACCTGTACAAAAACTGGCAGTTTCACTAAATTTTTACTCTTTTTAAATTCAATTGGTTTGAATCACAGCAAGCCTCCCTCCCCCCAAGTTTTTTTTTGTAAAACCAATCCAGTTCGCTCCAGCTCACAGAATGTTCAGGAAAGCCTACACACTAGCTGAAGGAAGAATTTAATCTATTGTGTCTTTTAATCAAAGAATTAATGTTGTTGGACAGCTTTAAAATTTGCACTTCTATGACTACATTACTTCAAAATATAAAAATACTCTTTCTTAATGATGACAGTCTTGCCACTATCTGCTGCCCTGATCTCACACATTCACCTGTAGACTTTAGTCTCAAAATATTTTGTAAGATAGCAATGTTTTCACACACTGTTTAAATATCAAGAACAGAAATAACACGAGCTTAACTTCATGACATTGGAGAACAGGAAAGAAAAAAGAAAAAAACGCGCATCCTTGGGGAACACAGACATGTTGTGAAACACCAGCACCAAATCCCTAAACATCTAGTACACAGCAGGGCCAACAGGGCAAGGTTTCCAGAAGTCAGCTAGGAGCTTCACTTTTGCCATGGACTTTTAATCATTTTTGAAAAAAAGAAACATACAAATGTCCATTCTGTGTCTTCTGTAAGTGATAACATTTCCATGAATAGCACAAATTGATGGGGAGGATGCCTTCTCTAATTACTCACTACAAAAGCAGAGTCCAAACCAGAATTCACAATCCGCTTAAATAATAATCAGTCTAATGACTAGGCTGGCAACACAGAGGCAGAAGCTGGAAGGAACAAAATGAGTGGCTGCAGGGTTATCATGGGGGAAGCTGTTGCTTATGAGCTCAGAGCTGTTGAAAAATCTCTGAGAGTCTGAAGAGACTTGCAGTGAAGAACCACAGAGATCCAGCACAAATTGAAAGAGCTATAAATAATTTTGTACCAATGCCCTTTCCATATGCAAGCAGCCAGAAGATGCAACATCCCCTAAGAAACCAGATAAATTTACAAATGTCACCTCCTTAGAAGAGGAGGCTGCAAAGCAATTATGCTCACATTTTTAACATACTGCAGCAGGATGAAAGACATGGACTGTGGAGCGAAGACCAACATTGCAAAGATGTCACCTTTAAGGTTTATACAAACATTAAACTGTGAAGGTTACAGATAAAGCAAAAAGAATGAGTTGCTGCTTTCAAACAGATAAGCAAGCAGAGGCTTACATGGGGTAAAAACAATTGGTTTCTGCTTTGTAAATGATTCATGGCTATAAACACACATACAGAGCCATATGCACAACCCTGACAACGCCTGTGGCTTGGAGAAGCACTCACCACCTCTGCTCCAAAACACGTTTGCTCTCTGCCTATTGCTTCTCGTAAAAGACAAAGAACCTTCCTTTGCCATTTCTGGCCGTGGGGTTTACTGTTTACAGGCATTAAGGTTTCCAGTTAACAAAAGTATCACAGCTACGAATCGGTAGTTTTATCTTCAGGAGGCTCCTGATGCAGTGGGGACCGAATTCCACACACTAAGGAACACTCAGAAGGAGCTCAAGACTGCGGAAGCGTTCCTGATCTTTGCACCCATACACGTGCCAGTAAAGAGGAAGCCTGAGGGCAGTGCTCAGCAGTGGTCTTCTGCATCCACTCGCTCTCAAAGCGAGAAGGGATGAAGCAAGTATAAACTCTGGGGAAAAAAGACACAGCAACAGCTTAAGTGTCTCACTTGTAGGCCATGCTTTTTTAATCCTTCTCTGGCTTTGCCCTCTAAGTTAGGCAGCCAGCTAACCTCACCACTGCCTCACAGGAATGCGGGCTCGAATGCTGCTCTGCTCCATCTTACTCACTTTTCACCAGCTGACACTATATTGAAAAGGCCACCCCTTCACGGGCAAAAGCCAAACTCCATTTAGCTGTTTTTCTTTGACAGCTGCAAACCACCGAAGGTAGTGATATTCTATTTAGGCTGTTGTCTAGAGATACCAGCAAGATTTCTGCTTCTTTCATCTTGCTGTACCTCGTATTTTATTGCTTGAGCAAGCCCACAACATCAAGCCACAGCATGGCTGCTTAGTACTCTCCAGCAACAAAACCAGTCCTTCTGCAAGCCAGGAAGAGCGGGGAGAACCTTCTCTTTGCATGCCATAGTACAAATGAGAACTGGTGACTTCAACCTCAGGACAGAGATGAGATGAAAACGTGGCTGACTGCAGAGCTACCGGAGCGGTACTTTAAACACCAGCCCTCTCCCAGGCCCAGGCCAGCAGCAGGAACAGAGCAGAGGGTGGTAGGCAAGGGCAGAGCCACCAATGGGCTCTCCAGAGAGCTGTCACACCGAGCTGACTGCCAGCAACTCTCCACGGACACGGCAGAGCCCAGGCAACCATTTCAGAGAGGTCCTGTAATAAGTACACTAACTACCACAATTTCCAGATAACTGTGAGCACTGTGTATTTTCTGAAGCCGCATCTACAACAGCTCGCAGCCGAGCAGAGCCCAGCAAGTCCTACAGCCCATCAGCAGTGGGTTGGGTTCTTGGGTAGATGGGGCTCGAGGGCAGGCACCGTGGCACAGCTGGAGCTCTGCGAGGGGCTGCGGGAGACATTTATTTCTCCTGACACTATAACTTACTGTGTCAGTCACAATGTTATCTGGGTCACCGCTACAAGTTTATGCGGCATCAACAGCAGCAGCAGCTCTGCTGGCAGGCTTCCCCTCAGTGCCAACAACGATGTGGTATTTGCATCCAGCCCTGATCACTGGAAAACTCAGATTACAACAGCTAATCCAGGCAAAACTTCAGCCTAGGTTCCAGGAGAGAGAGGCGAGCTATCGGGGAACAGCAGCGTAATTAAACCACACTCGGGCTGTCAGACAGCCAGCACAGGGACTGCCTGGCTGCCTTTGGCAACAAACCCAGTGCATCCACCCGGGTCTTCTCTGCCTTCATTTGCCGTGCAGCCCAGTCGTGCAGCAGCAGGACAGACACCCCCTCCCAGGCCCACACAGGTCCCTGGGGCCGCATCCTGCCTACCCCACCACGACACTGGAAAAAGCTCCTCTCAGGGCTTTTTCCAACTTTTTTCTTTTTTAAATTCTCCCATGAGAAGGCATAAGAATTAGGTGTACACAGAATAAAAAAAACCCAAACCATCTGAAAATTAGGCTTCAGGTTTCTGGATTGTGATTTCTTTTCATCTAATGAATTAAATTTTTCAGGCTGCTTCAGTAAAAATGCCAAAATACAAAAAAACCTACTGTATGACTCCGGGAAAAGTCCCAGAGTTGCTAATCAGGTGATTACAAAGGAGCCTGTGAGAACAGGCAACAGCTGTCAAAAATTCACCTGATGACCCTCACCTTCCCTGCTTCTCCCAAGGAGGAAAACACTATAAAATGCGAAAAAAAAACTTCTTTCAAGTACAAAATGCCCAACACTTGGGAAAGGAAATAAACAGGCATTTGTCAGTGACCTCCTGCCCTGCTCCCTAGGATGACATTAAAAGAGGAATAAAGGCTCCGCATCCAAGTCTAGTTGTGATTAATGCAGGACTCGGAGCCAGAGAGGAGTTTAGTTACAAGGAAAATTGGCTGCTCTTTCATCTGAACCTTTCTTCTTTTCAAGAAGATTTTACCTTAGAAGAGGGAGGGGAAAAAAAAAAAGATGACAAAACTTTGTGTCATTCCCTTTTCTTTCCTACGACAAGCTGTCACTTCTAGATACGGGAACCGTATCACCATGTTGCTGGAGAGAATAAGTGGGGCATGATTTCTCCTTTCCTTTGATACGAACAAAGATTAAAGTAATAAAGAACTATAAAGATAAGAGGGAAGGAAAAGAAGAATTTCTCAAACAAGCAGAGCCAATGCTATTTTAGCATGACATTCCACGAAGCAACAGTGGCATCCAGTGGTATATTTCCATAGCAGTTGCATATCCTACTTTCACTAGCTTTTGGCTTCCACCAGAATTTTTTTCCTCCCTAACAGGTTCCCAAGGAACCGTTCCTCCTCTTCCCCAACACACCCCACTGGAACAGCTCCCACGCACCCACAGCCATCAGTACCAGTCACGGAGACCAAGATGCACAAGTGCACGTTACCAGCTTTCCCAAAGGCTGTGTATCACAGCTGCACAGCCAAAAACTTATCATTGGTACTAAGAATCTGCAAACATCGATACAAACACATTTTTTAATTCTTCTCAGAAGCACAAAGGCCGTTTTTCTCCTGGTGTCCACAAGAGTGCAGCAAATATTATTCGTACTGCTCCCTTTCTCAGCCCCCCTCCCCATTTTGTTTCTCTCCAAGGCAATGTGTTCATTTTTTTTTCCTCTCATTTAGTGACATTAAGATTATCTTCACTTTATGATGCTCTTGGCAAAAATGAAAGGCTTATAATTGTAAGAGTATGCTACAGAAGGAAGTCCATTCAGTGACTTTAATAAGATATTTTCAGACCGAGATCTCATTTGCAGTGAAGAAAGCATCCTGTTCCAGCACAAGCTCAGCACCATCAGCTGATTATAATGTAATAAGGAGAACATCACCAACACAGAGCTGAGAACCAAAACTTGTCAGTCCTGCTCTCAGGTCAATCAGAACTTCTGGGGATTTTGTTTTGGGGTTTTTTTGTGGGGTTTTTTTTTTAGGTTAAGTCTAGAGATTTTTTTAAAATAATCAGGCCTCAACTTCACTAAAAACTGTGTTTCTCACTTAGATTTCCAAAAGAGTTAACTAGGGTATGTGCTCTTTTTTAATAAGGCTGTTCCTCTATCTACACACTCCACTACCACCTCCCGAAAGCTACTGGCTGATAGAACTAGAACTAGGCTCCCTGAAGCCAAGCACAAGGCTTATTCCCCTCCCACCCAATACGCTATAAGCTGAGCATCGCACGCTGAAACTGAAGCTTGGCCTTCATCCAGGCTTGTATGACAGCACAGTAACTGGGAGTTGAGCTGATTTTAATTGATGTGGTTCCACAAGTATGAGAGTGCCTACACAATCCACCCCAGCGAATGCTGGGATAGGCAGGAAAAGGTGCTCACTGCCACACTGAGGAGGAGGAGGAGGCAGCTCAGGAGGAAGTGTTCCACATGGAGCGAAGCTGCACCAGAGTGCACCAGCAAACTCTCCACTACAGGCCTTCTTCCACTCAAACTCATTTCAATTGGCAAAAACTCCGACTAACGGAAGCTGCACTTCAGTTCTGCTAGCGCAGCAGAACAGGTCGCTCTGTGGAGTAAACCATGCATTTTATTCACCACGGTACTAAAACTTCAGTTCACGAGGGTCACCCAATTTGTGACTACCAGCCAGGTGACCCGAAGGAACAGGTTACTCAGGCTGCTGTTCAGCACTCGGTGTGGCTGACCAGGAAGCCAGCCACCTCAGATAGGTCTGTCCCCCTGCAACGCTGCTCCATGCGAATGGCTGAAGTGCTAGATTTGTGGGTTTAGGTATTTACTAACTAGCTTCCCTTCTTGAACTGGCCAATTCCCAAAAAGTGTTATTTCTGAGCAAGCAGGCAAAAACTTGTAGATGGGACTCTGCCCCCAAAGCAAGAAAAAGTCACTGCCAATAGCGATACAGAACTCTTTTATAATATAGTGTTCTAGCAAGTGATATGCTAACACTAAAAATAGAAGAAAAATGCACAAAGAAGTCGGCAAGCTCAAGACCTACTGCCTTCTGATGAAGTGGAAAATCCCACATGATGGGGGTGTGGAGTTGTGCACAGGAGATGAGCCTGAACTACAAAGCAGAACTGCAACTGAACTTGTACCACAGTTAGGATAAAGCAATCTTTCACCAGCAAAGCCGTAACATTGGAAAAAAAAAAAATCTCAGAGTGACACGGGATGATCAATACCATATGGAATGAAACCTCAGAAGAACCAGACACTTTAAAGCAGAGCTGAAAGATTAATTTTCTTATTTTCTTTCCCCTGTGCCTCTCAGCTGAGCTAGGAGCTTCCGGAACCTCCTTAATACAAAGGTCTTCCAACGAATTGCAGACTGTTTTTCCACCATATACTCTAACACTTCGCCAATAAATATAACAAAGCAAGACCTCTGCAGCTCAGAGCCCACCCTGATTTCATGCCAGTTCTGCTGCCTGAAGGACAGCAAGCTCTAACTGCAGCAACTTGACACCAAGTAAAAGGGGTCTCCACTCTTCCCCCTCCTCTTCCACAGAGTTCTTCCCCCTTTCCTCCTCCCTCCCGAACGCTGCGGCATTCCTACACTCTGCGGACCAGCACACTCACAGCATCCAGCCGGCCCTGAGGGAACAGCAGCCAAAGAGGGGCCCTAATGCTGGGCTCCTGCAACTGCACCCCCAAGCCAGTACCAGACCAGTACCTCCCAGAGCAGCAAGCAGGGCCACGCAGCAGCTGACTGTCCTGGTAATGTGGGACGTGTACCTGGAAATACTACAGGAGACTCTACAGAGAACTCCAGCTTCAAAAAATAAGCTAGGATTTGTCATCCAAGTAGTTGAGGGAGGGAGGTGATCGTGCCCCTGTACTCGGCACTGGTGAGGCCACACCTCCAGTGCTGTGCTCAGCTTTGGGCCCCTCACTACCAGGAGGACATTGAGGGGCTGGAGCGTGTCCAGAGAAGGGCAACGAGGCTGGTGAGGGGTCTGGAGAACAAATCTGATGGGGAGCGGCTGAGGGAGCTGGGGCTGTGTAGTCTGGAGAAGAGGAGGCTGAGGGGGGACCTTCTCACTCTCTACAACTACCTGAAAGGAGGTTGTAGTGAGGCGGAGGTTGGTCTCTTCTCCCAGGTAACTAGTGATAGGATGAGAGGCCTCAAGTTGTGTCAGGGGAGGTTTAGATTGGATCTAAACCTCAGGGAAAATTTCTTTACTAAAGGAGTGGTCGGACACTGGACCAGGCTGCCCAGGGCAGTGGGGGAGTCCCCATCCCTGGAGGGGTCCAAAAACCGTGTGGACATGACATTTCGGGACATGGTTTAGCAGGCATGGTGGGGTTGGACTTCATGATCTTAGAGGCCTTTTCCACCCTTAATGATTCTCTGATTTTCTCCTGACAAGTTACCCGGCTCTCCACAGGCAGTTAGGCTGGGCCCACGTTCATTCATTTCTAGTGCAGACCAAGGAGCTTTGGGGAGCTACTGCGCACCGCGGGCCTTCTCGGGGGTCTCGGCAGGAGCGGTCCCCAGCTGCCAGGAACCCCCGTCGGCGGCCAC
>Ga0065711_1026426_pt1 | contig 71875 bp, 30 predicted proteins | sample Hoacrofraction12_FD_59098 | JGI IMG/M metagenome (GOLD analysis project Ga0065711, IMG submission 59098) | Hoatzin crop microbial communities from Cojedes, Venezuela - Epithelial fraction 12 v2 (version 2) | ecosystem: Host-associated > Birds > Digestive system > Esophagus > Crop | place... | reverse complement strand
CCCCGGGCATGCCGGCGCTGCCCCGCTGAGACGCGCGGAGTTCGGGGTTCGCCGGCACCTGCCCGCCCTGGAATAGAGACGCTCCGGACCGGACCAGTTGGGGTTTGTTGTCTATGTCTGGTTGGGAAATCTGGTGGATTTTTTTCTCGCTCGTGGAGGAAGAGCCCGGTGCTGGCATTTGGCTTCGTGGTCTATTTTGGAGGGCGAAGGAAGGGACGGGATCTCGCTTGAGCCGTGCGGAGAGAGAGCTCGGACATGTGTTGTCAGCACATCTGGGGAATACAGGCTGCAAGTCCGAAAGGAAATTTGCTGGGATCATTCAAACTGCGATATTGATCTTTGTTATTTTTTTTCGCCGAGGGATGCACTTGGCATGAGAATCGGAGGATGGAAATTGTTTGGGAGGTGCTTTTTCTTCTGCAAGCGAATTTCATCGTCTGCATTTCAGGTACGCAGCTAGCACAGAAAGGGCGGGGGGGGGAGGGGGGAAAGGGAGAAGAAATACCATCCAGGGTTCCCAGGCTTCCCCTTAGCAAGGGGCAAGAAGAACAGTTAAAATTAAATCGAAATAATAGTTGAAAAATTTATGAACAATGTATCGTGAGTGGGTTGTGAGAGTTATCAACAAACATTGGTCCCCCTCCCCTTAATTCCAATACCTGTGTTGTAATTACGATACATTGGTTGCAATAAATAACCACAGTGTTCTGATGAAGCAGATGCTTACAATTCCTAATGTACCTGATTGTGATAATTAATCGCAACATTGCAGTGATCCCAGAATTTCATAGCTCCTGAAGTTCTTAAACTCTGCTGATCTGCAGATCTTAAAAGGTTTGCAGTTCATTGGCAGAGCTGTCATGTCCTGGTGCCACAGTTCAGGGTCTGCAAAGGGAGGAATGACACTGAAGAACGTGCCTCTGCTTTTGAACGGAGCTTTACTGTAGCTGTGCTCTGAAAATGAATTTAAAAAAAAAAAAAAAGAAAGCCCTGTTCAGAGAACTGCGTGGTGGCTGGTATTGCAGCTTTAGGCTTCTCATTTTAAGCTTGCAAAGATCTCTCTCCCCTCCAGTATGTAGAAGTTGGGTAATTTCAGTTGTCACCAGAGCTTGTCCAATTAATGAATAGGCACGGCTGGGTGTCTAGCGTAAAGGATTTGAGCAATTTATTCTGGGGGAAAACACTCCCTTCTACTGCAAAAGCCCTGGCTGCCTTGTTAATTTGTCATGTCAGTCATGCTGGAATAATTATGTTGCAGGAGGCAGGAGGGGGAGGTGGCCAGTTTTCTAGTTTGGGACACTTCAGGGAGCCCCATGGGGATCCTGGCTGCCTGTGTCGCCTGCTGTTCCTCTTCTCTGCAGGCTGCTTCTGCCCTCGAGTTGTTGCGTAAGTCTGGAAATGGGAATGCAAGCAACACAGGCGAGGCACTGCAGGGGGGAGGTAGGGGGTCCTGGTGGACATCTCAGTGTCCAGCCTGGCAGTGCTCAGGGAGTGGGAGCTCCAAAGCTGCTGTGGGACCCTGCCGAGACTGGCCCGGGCCAGCTCCCAGCCCCCAGCCAGCCAGCAGCCCCTGCAGTATCTCACCTCGGCAGTGCCTGCGCCCACTGCGCCTTCTGCAGCGCTTCCTGACGGATCCACCCTCGCAGCTCTTGGGCTGGCGACGATTACACTAACATTTGGGGTGGCAGCATCTATGTTAACTTGTATTGCCTGCACCCGCCCCAAAACTTTTTTGTTCCTGAGCAAACAGTGTTGCTGTGGGCCTGCGGGGTACGTCAGCCCTGCTTTTATCCCTACAGACTGGTACCATCTGCTACCAGGCGCCCGGGTGACACTGGCAGCACCCCAGGCTGACCTTCCACTTGTGCCCATTGGTACCATCAGAATAATTCACTCTTTGCACTCTTTAGAACAGCAAAACCTGCTGCCTCTTGTCATTTAAATCTCACACTTATCTATTTAGCTCAGCATGATATGCCACCTGTCCAGTTCCCTTCAAATTAGGCACTTGTTAAACTATCACAGTGAGAAAGGAAAAATGAAGCTCATCGCTTTCTTGGCCACTCTGACGGTAATATCCTGAGACAGAAAGAAGCTGTCCCATTCTGTGCAGGTCCTTATGCCACGCATTTAGCTGCCAGCGTTTCCTAATCTTCCCCCCTCCCTTCCTCATCTTCAGACATGGGAACCCAGGCTTCTGAAACTGATAGTGGGATCAGCCCTGCAGGGGCTCTCGTTGCTCGCCATCTCCCTCTAGCACTAAGAACAGACTGATATCCGTCTCTGTTTTTCCCTTTTTTATGTTCTTTTTTTGGGGAATAAAGTGAATAAATGAATGGTGGGATGCTTTTGCTGCATGGTTAAAGCTGTGATTTCGAATAGTTAATTTTAACCACATAGAGGACGTGTGCATGCATCTAGGCGTTCTTTTTTTTTTTTTTTCTCCTTGCTAGGGATTTTTTTTTCCCAGGAATCCTTAGGATTTGTCATCTTGGTAAAGGGGATTAAGATCTGTAGATAGCTGTCTGGCACTAATGCTTTGTATCTTTCCTCTGTCATCCTTTTTACACTGTGTTTTGTAGCATATTATCTAGCTGGGATGTCTGGATAACAGTGTAAGTAAGAGAAGGTGTAATGAAGACTTAAGGTTTGCCTCAGCACTGGATTCCAGAAACTGCGTATTTTTAGCAGTTCGGCACTGGTCATTCATTCAACATGTTACTTATAAAAACCCTCTAGTTGAGCACACAGCTCTGAATTACAGGAATGTGAATTAAGGAGTGTGGTAGTATTCTTTTTTGCTTTTTTTTTTTTTTCTTTCTTATTAACTTAATTGTTTCAGCAGTGAAGAAACAAAACTGCTCTCCTGTGCATGGATCTTTCCTGAACATTAGCAAACGCTTGATTCACTGTCGATTTAAAGCTCTGATGGCCCTCCTACTAGTTCCAGTGGTTATTTGGATTAGGGCCTATTAAGGGCTGCTGTTCAAGGGGATGATGTCAGTCACTGAGTTGAACAGGCTATTGAGTTAGTTTATCATTATTAGTAAACTTATTTAGTAAACATAGGTTCAATGTTATGTCACATTGTCTTTTGCTATGTATTTACGTGATGTTTAAATATAAATTATGCTGAATGTAGCACTTATGCTGTGCTTCTTATTTGAAATAAATAATGAAGTTATCCAATTGGCTTTTTGGTGTCTCCCACATGCAGGAATTTTTGTGAGACTTAGTATATGGAAATTAATTTAATCTATTAAAAAGAGGCATATATATTTTCAAAATATTTTATACCTAACATATTTTTTATCATACCTGTGTGTTTGATAGATTGCTTGGTTTGGAAGAAATTACACCGAGATTAAGGAATATATATGTTTTTAATTACTGGCCCTTGTGTTTGTGAAATAGTTTATCTGTGAGCTTTTTAAACTGAATATTTTTGTTTTCTTGACATACTGAATCAAGGCTTTTGCTACTTGAAATTGCTTGTTTGAAAGGAGAATCTAGTTTCTTTCTGCAGATGCAAATGAGAAACAAGAACAGACTGAAGGACCACAAAAACAATTTCTATACTTTGGAAAGAAACGAAAGCCCTCTCTTGGCTTCTAAGCTAGGATGCATATTTGTACCTTTGAGTAGTAGTCTCCAAGGAAAAACAGCCATTGCTTGTATTATGACTTTTGAGGTTTTGTTCCTTTTAATGATACATAGAAGGAACACAGAGTAGCGGAAGTGAAGATGTCCTGTAGATAGAATGCTGCAATAAGACCTGTCTGGTTGTTGTTCCTTTGAAGATGCAGATAATCATGGCACGGGGTTATTCTGTTTATATAGAAAGAGGGTAATAGTTGTTGGTATGACGTCCTAAATTTCCTTGCTCGGCATGAATGCCACCAAAGATTAATTAGCATCAGTGTTCTCAGGTGGGTTGTTGATCCCCTAATGGCTGCCACCTTTGCTTGCATAGCCATTTGTATAAATCATGAGCAATTTTTTTGTGATTCTAGGTATTGCCAATCAATTTCAATAAAAAAATCAGGATGCTGTTTTCAAACTCTTGCAGGATACTTCATTTAAGTAAGGAAATCCTACTGTCACGGGCATTGATTAGAAAGGTTTCTATGTGTGTTTTCTGTTAATCTATCAATAAAATGATTTATAGAACCTGCACGTTCAACATCTTTGTGGCTTCCTGTGAATTGATGTATTACCTCTTCTTGTTTTGGCTTGCGGGAGTTATTATGGATGAAATTCATGCAAGTCCTACAGCTCTCATTATTTGGAAGTATTTTCAGCCTTTGCTGTCGTCCTCTGGTCATGTAGGGGCAGATCCCTTTTATGATATAAATTCTTTGGCCTGTTTGGCAGCACGCAGGGGTCATAAATCATGTGTCATGAACAACTAAGATGGTATAAAAAAATTCCTGTATTCCTGTGTGTCAAGGAATTCCACTGTGTATTGAGCATCTGATGTAGCATCTCCATGCATTGACAGCTAGGGGTCTGTTCGGAGCACAGCTGCACTTGATTTTCTGTCTTGCTGCTTCTGCAGTCTCTGAGCTCTTATTACCTGGCATAACACAGAGCTGTCCTATAGGAACTCTAAATTATGCCAGGGCTTGAATTATCTGTTGAATGATGGTCTGTAAGGTCAGATAACTCTTCTTCTCTTAGTATTGTACAACCTGAGATAACTGAAGCTAAAGCAGTCTTGTAGAAGAGAAGAGTATCAAGGCTCTAATGTCCATTAGTAACTAACAGTGCATGGTTTGTCATTATGTTTGGACAAAGATGTTGAAACCAAGTTAATTATTCTCAAATAGTGTCACAGAAGTAGCTTTTTCTGGCACTTTTAAGTAAGAAATGTAATATCCTAGGGGAAGGAATTATTCATAGCACAGATACATTGATGTATATGAGAGAAAGTAATCACTAGGCATATAGGAAGGTAGAACAGGCAGCCTGGTGCATCTGGTAACTAAGTGGTTTTGGCATCCAGTCCATTATAGTATTCTTTCCTGCTTTGTCCCATCTCCACAGCTTCATGTGTGTGGGCAAATCTTCATGCCTGCACAGAGTTTGTTGATGTTACTGAAAATCCACGTGTATTCAACCCTCCTGCTCACATTCAAACACAGGATGGAGGCCATATGTTGGATCCGAAGACTCTCAGTTCCTTAGCACTGGAACAATTTCTCACTTCAGAGATGTTGCCGCCTTTTCAAAAGGTGTGAAGATGTTTCTGCTTTAAAATTCTATGGAAATAGCCCCGTAGTCTCCTATATATGTCTGCTTTACTTTTTTTTGCGTGTCCTGTATTTTTCGTCGTTCTATTTTTGTTGTTAGTTTTACAGCTAGAGCGTGACCGGATAGGCGCTAAAGTGCCAAAACAACACACGTATTTTTAGCTTATATAAAGGTAGTAGAAGGGAACGTTTATGAATAGTTTTGCACATATTATGCTGAACTATTTTCCATCCAATAAACTGATGGAAAGAAACTATTCTTTTCCAAATCTCAGAGATGGAGATACCCAGTTTTCAACGGGCCCTCTTTGCCTTGTTGTGTTGCCTCATTGTTAATGCAATTGAACTAGATACCAAGCCTCCAAGACAGAACTATTGAAAACAGGAATAAACCCGTACTCAAATGAGCACTCTCAATTTAAGGGTATTCTGTAAGTCTTTAAGATACAACTGATGTTATAAAGAAGTTTTGCCCTTGATGTTCTTGGAAAGGTTCCAGTTTTTAAGTCTGCAACAGCTAGATGCTAAATTCATCGAGGATTGAAATGGCTTTCCATTTGCATTGTGAATATTCCTTATATACCAATGAACAAGGAATTCCTGCTTACCCTAAAAGGCTGGTTTGCTTACTTGTTGCTGTTGGTCAAAGTATCGCTTTCTTACTTGGTTGAAAGGTTGTAATTTAGCTGAGGAGAGAGCTGCTGTTTTCATCGCTACTGATTGTTTACAGCTAAACTTAACATGGCAAAGACTGAAGTGGATGATTGGCCCATCTGGGCTGTTAATAGAAGACTATATAAAACTGGTTTATCATTATCTCATTAGCAGCTCAAGCAGCAGACGAAACTAGATGACAGTTAGTTATGGACAACACTGACGTACTGTGATAAGTGTTATTTTGCTCCTATCTTGTTTTTATCCTAACTATACATCATGTTGGAGGGAACAGAAAAGAGGAATCAAATTTTAAATTACTTGTTTAGAGGCAACACTGTGTAGTGTGACTGCATTTCCATTGTAATGCCATCAGAAAGTGCAAAAGTGCCTGTCCGTACATTGGAGAATAGCAGTTACCAAAAAAAAATTCCATTGTGATCGATAAATTGAAATATTAATGACAAATAAATAGGAAAAAAAAATTTTAAATGGATAATAATCTAGCATTTAGGAGAATTTACAGCCTAACCTGTTTACAGCTGAATTCAAAATAGTAGAATGTTTTATCCCTGGTTTAACCATTGATGGTTAAAAATCTGTAAAGGAAATTTCAATGGAATTTCTTGAAGATAAAATAGCAAGTTATTATTGTCATAAAAATAGAGAACTGAAACATTTTACATCTATATTCTGCATAGTACAGTAGCCTTTCTGGTGATGTAGACAAGTACTGGGTGCCTCACAGGCACATGGGTGGCCATAAGTGTAAACTTCTTATTTGTCAATATGGGAAACATTTTCACACAGTGCTTAGGAGTTGACAGTTGAGGTAAGAAGGCATAAGGAAACCTGTATTTACACACACCTTAAAAGACCTTCAAACTCCGAGAATGTTATAAATGGCTTTGGTGTTAATGAGATTTGGGCCTTACAAATTGCAAAAACTTAAAGCTTGACAATGAGAAGAGCTTTAGATGGCAGGTCTCTGTGGTACTGTTGGGTGCCAGGTACAGCCTGTCCAGGATTACACGCCTAAAATACTTGATGTTCTTTTTCCTTTTTTCTTTCACCTTGAAAAATGAAGGGTAATCTGTTCCCACATAAACAGCATACTGAAAGCAATCGTCAGAACTAAAGAAAAGAAATGTTTTCATTGTTTGATATATTTTTCCATATTAAACCATTTATGGTTTAGATTCATGGATCTGTAACATTTGTATTTCGGTTGTAAAATTAGTGTTAAACTTAAATGCTCCACAGTTTTATCTTTTGTAATGTTATCACCAGAAAAATATCACAGCAGCTGTAATTCACAAATAACAGATTAGAATATACTTTTTAACAAGATGCTAAAATATAAAGATAGATGAGATATTATCCATTATCTGTTCATTTTGACATTCTTTCTTCCCCCCTGTCATCAAGCTCAGAATACTGTATGGTTGTCATCTGGCTTTTAAGTATGGAATAGATAGAGATGTGCACCGACTGGTCCAAAGTGCACATGCACGGAGGAGGAAGCTAAGCCACATTATGCTTTTTTTTCCCCCCTCTAAATGTGTTGACATCTCTAGCTTTTGGAAGTAATGTCTGAGTAGCTTAGAGATTTAGAGGGAAAACATGTTTTTTGAAAAATCGTCTTCTTGTCAGTTTTGTGGGTTGTTTCCAATTTAAGTTCTTTCCTACTGTTAACTACTATAGTGCCCTGTTCTGCTTCAAGAACAGTCATCAGAATGGAGTTCTTTTCTGCCATGGGTAGAAAGACTAGCACAGCAGGACTCCTACAGATTTTGCTCTATTAATGCTAAGGAAAAAGATAATGAGTGATAAAAGTCTTTTGGTATGTGTGACTATGGAAACCTGCACTTTTTGAAGGGATGTTGGAATGACCATGTCCCCCAGTGAACCCTGCCTGATAGCTGTCCTCCTGGTAGGATTTTAGTGGGGTAACTGAAGGAGGGGGTCAGGAAAGCTTGCTACTGCCACAGCTAAATCTTGTTCAGCAAGGTGACATACTTGGGCAGCTACAAAGGGCATTAGTTTGCATTTGTGATCATGGTAGAGGAAAAGAAACTCTCTCTCTCCAGCAAAAAGGTGGTGCTGAAGATTTGTGCTTGCTGGCAGAAGAGGGTAACAATACCTTTGTAGCATCCCCTGAATGTGAAATTTTACAGAGAATGAGCTCTTTGTTCCTGCATAGGTGGAAAGCCACGACATTTGCAGCGGAGGTGTGTGATTTCCCAGGTGGGAAGCGGCAGTCATGGCAGGGAAGGGCTGCTGCTGGCTAGGAAAGGTGTTTGATGGATACTGTGCTGGTCCTAGTCCTGCTGCTTGGGAGCGTGTGAACAGCTACTGACAGGAGATTGCTCTGAATGGGGGTTGTGTGGTCTGGTTTTTTTTTTCTAAGAGTGAAAGGTATGAATCAGAAGAGCTTCGAGTTACATTTCAGTTAAAACGAAAGAAAAATAGACAAGTTTTCGTGGCAGAGCTTGGCACAGTTTGCAGGGAGCATGCAGTATTGGCCACACTTTCACAGATGGAGAAACTGAGGTAAAATGTCATGTGAAAGGTCACCCAGCAGCAATTTAAGTAATTACAGTCCAATTTCTTTCTCATTTCTGCCTTGCAGCACTAGAATTACTCTTACACCTTGTTTCTGGTCAGGGTATAACACTGAACCACCTCACTGAGACAGTGGATCACCTCAGGGCAGTGAGGGAGCACGAGGGCTCCGTGGCATGAGGCTGGCGCCAGGGTCAGGAGGGAAGGCAGTAACAGGCCCTGGGACAAGCCCATGGGCTCTACAGCCTCATCCCCCACCGCTGGGGTCCAGCTGCTTTGTCTGTGTCAGCTCTGATCCTACATGGCTGAGTAGCCATCGGTCAGGCTGTGGAGAGAACTGTGAGAAGCCATGTCTGGTGCCTTGGCAGCTCTGAGCCACCTTTAACCTCAGCCCTCGGGCCTGCCCTCAGCCTTGCGCCCTGCTGCTCCTCACCTCACCTCGCCTTGCGGACTGGAATAATCAGCTTCTCCATGGACCTGCCTCCTCGCCGGGGACGGGTTTCCTCACCACAGGCATGCCCGGCGATGGCGGGAGGGTGGCTGACCCGTGTGGCTCTCCCTGTGCCTGCTCCTCATGGCGGGGGGCTGGGAGGCTGAGCCCCACGCCCTCGTGGCACTGCCTGCCCTGGCAACCTCCTTCTAGAAACATCTGAAAATGGTTTCTGTGAGCTACATGCTAGCACCGCCTTTCGATTTCTGACTGGAGGGAGGACAGCTGCAGCTGGGCACACTCGACAAATTCAGTGGATGGTGAGACCTGGCAATCTGGCCCCAAGCAGCATAAAGCGACCGTTTTTAAACCTCTAGAATCTGAAGCCCAGCTGAGAAGCAAGTTCGTGGTCATTTCTGCTCACTTGCCTCTGGACTTGTGCATTTTGCTTCAGCTAGATTTATCCTCAGTGTTTAAACTTGCGTGGCTTCCCCAGGAGTGAAGGGTCACAGACTGGGGCCTGGTGTGCCTTCGCAGAGGCTGAACCCTCCTGCTCTCTCTGCCTGTGCATTACAAGGTATTTTTCCTCTACATAGTAATAGCAGTGAAGTTCCTGTGAGGTATAATTATGGTATATTTAATAATTACGTCAATAAGAGTTTAACTTAAAGTGGTTTCCAGGAGTCAGTGTAATGTTAAGGTAAAATTCAGACCCACACAAGGATCCTCCATAAATGTGTGTTATTTAAATTCTGTTAAATTCTATTAATGTTAAATTATTAACATTCATTCAGTTGGCCTGTATGTTTTTATTGCAACTGTGAGTAACAAACAGGTTCCTCAAAGTGCAGCACTTTGCCTGCCTCAGTTTTCGCATCCACTTGGTGCAGATGTGGGTAACAACAGAAAGTTAAGGGCACCAGAGGTTTTGCCCCTAAATTTTGTCTTTGACATTTACTCCCTCAGCAGCCCAACAGGTTCCTTTACATACTGATGCAGTTTTTGGATGTGCTGTGTATACACATGTGAATTTATTTTGGGGAGTGAAATCCTCACCCCAGGGCATTTCACCCATGATGTCTGTAAGTCCCAGTTTTTATTTTCCAGTATATTCACCTGGCTTCACCATTTGTGCGGGGTTTTTTGTTCACATTCATATTTATAAGCAGTATCTTATTGTTATAGTATTTTTTTGTGCCTGCTGGAAAACAAAGTAATCTACAAGGACTCAACAGTCTCCTCTGGTTTGCCCAGATGAACCTGAGGCTACTATGTGGCAGTTACTAATTGCAAGTGGGATTCAAAGTTATCTGCAGATGCATAAATTTATCTGCAGTAGCCCCTCTGGCACTCTCTTCAAGTTGTTAACAATTCATCTTCGCCAGTCTGTAATTGTGCCTTTACTCTAGAGTCACAGGTATTTAGCTCACTGTGGAACAGGATGCAAAACAGAGTAATAAATAATATGATTTATTTTTATTAGGTAGTGTAAGTATGTTTTCATACTTACGAGCTGAAAACTTAGTCATCCTCTTTAGATTTTATCATGACACATTAATACACAGATTCAACAAAAGGCAAAACTTAAAAGACATGCTGAAGTGTTTTGCTGTGTCTGAGTCTTAATATATAATTGTATAAAACAACTTAGATTAAGGATGTGCTTAAGTGCTTTGCTGAAGCAAGGAGTAGTAGTGGTATAACACATTAATGATACAAAATCTTTGTAAAAGCCCAGCTAAGATGAGCAGAAATTTTCATAATTTCTGGTTAAATTATACAGTTGTGTAGAAAATATTTTTTTATCCAGGTAAAATCATATCGGTGCTTTGTGTGGTAAAGTGAAGATAGGGACTTTTCTGGTATGACTAGCATAGCAAGAGAAACTGTACAAACAGAATGAAAATACTCTTGATTACCATTTGTTAATTCTCACTTTATGGATGCCTTGAATGAAACAGACTCAGTTTTTCACAATAATAGACAGACTTCCTCTGCACTATGGTAAACAAAACAAAAAAAACTAAAAAGTGAAAGAACAAGAGATGAGTGGTAACACACAATGCTTTTCAACTGTGAATTTCCGTTCCACCTTTTTTCCAGCACAAATTTTAATTTTATTTTGATCAGACCTCAAGTCCTGATACAAAGAGGACACGTACTGACCTGGGCTGCGGGGCTGTGGGTCAGGACTGGTGGAGGGACTCTGACGGGGGAAGACCCACGCTACCAAGTGGTGCTTGGGAAACCTCATGCCTGTTTTGTGCAAGCAGCTGGCGCAGTCTAGATTGCATAAGCAGAGTTTAGTCAGACCAATATAGGAAACTTCTTGTGGGGAATATGTAAAAATACTTGAGGTTCTGTCTGTCCCTCTGTCTGGGACTAAAACAAGTCAAACACGTCCTCTCTACTGCTGAGAGAAGGTGGTCGCATATTCAGTATGTATCAGTAAAAAAATTCCTCATGTTTTAAATGAGGTAAGGCTTCATATATGGTATTATGAATACATTTCTACCGTTGGCAAAAAGGTCAGTGTAAGTATGGCACTATTTAAAAAAATGGCTGGACAAAGCTCTACAATACATTTACATCATATATATGTATTTGGGCTATATCTACCAAAGGGCACAGAACCTGCAAACCTCCTCTGTTCTTCCTCCAGCCGTTTTCCTGCTTGGCTCTACTTGAAGCTTCACAAACAGCAGCAAGCAACTCTCATTACTCATGCTAGTAACTCTCCCATTTTTAGTTCCTTACTGTATGTAACTGGGACCTTCTGCATCTACTGTGGTTTTTAAATACTGACATACTTTGCAGTAATAAAAGAGCATAGCTGACAAGGTAGTCAGCATCTTTCTTTTAATGCTCCTGAAAAAGAGCCTGTGACTCAGATTTCAGACCACAGCAAATAACTGTTGAATGTAAATGCTTTTTGAAAGGTCTCCCTTTCAATGGCTGCTTTACTTATATCCTGATAACTGTTGTGGAGGACCAAGTGATGAAGTGTCTCTTGATCACATAATATCATCGGATTACTGGACACCTAGTAATTGATTCTAGTCATTGCATTCTCCAGAACTTAAAATCTTTGATATATAGCATTCTTATGTATAAAAGCCGAGTATATGACATCATACTATTGCATTATTTTTAAAACTCTTAAGTGTTTTGAATATAGCTTTGACTGATGTTATATAAACTGCACAGAAATAATCTCCTGGCATTTGCTTGGAATGACAGTCATCAATTCCTACACATTTATGTAAAATCTTATGTAGAAACAAAAGAAGTATTAGTTTTACACAAGTTTGTTTTGGATATTTTGCCAGGGAAAAAAGCAAGCTTTATTGCTAATATAGGCTGAAATAAAGCGTAAAATAAAATCTTCAAATCAGCTCTTAGTTCACAGAGGCAGTGTGCAGTGGAATTACTCTGTCAAAAATGTTGGCAACGAGTTAAGTATTAAGCAGGGGTCTTTTGGTAAATAGTCCCATTAGAAACATACTGTGACCTCTGCTGCTGGGATTCAGGTATGTGAGAGAACTGTGCTTAGGAGCTTTACTAGTCATGTGGTCAGAATGATTTTCAATCACTTTGGTCATTGCTGGATTAAAATTGAGGCTGCGGAGATTAACGGTCTGTTGTTACTAATCCACTAAACCACTGTTCCTAGATCTTTTAAATTGACTGAACCTATAGATTGTTAAATTACTGAGAGATATGGATTTGTAATGGTTTTAACTATCTTGATGTTTGGTGTTAGCAGTATCCTATTGTTTATTGCTCTTTGAGACAGTGATCTTGCCTGTTCTTGAATGGAAGTGATTTTTATACTTTTTTTGTTTATACTAGTCTATAGCACAGTAAAAGTGTGTATCATTTTAAATGACTGGGGAGGAAGAAAGCTTTACTATGTTTAGATATGAACTGGCATCAGTAGAAGCTCAAATAAGAACAATAGAAATTAGATCTTGCTTTTACTTTGTGATTACAAATGGTGGTCACTGTCCTCAACTGTCAAAATAGCCACTATCTCCCTGCAGTCTGTCTGCCATTAACAGTGGTGGTTGTCCCCTCAAGTGGGTTTTACTGACATTTGAAGATGTGGCCAAAAGCAAAATGGCTGTTCAAGCTTTCAGGAAATTGTGTTTTCTAAACCAGCACAGTATTTGGAGTATCAGAGCTCAGGGCTATTCCCAGAGATCTAGCATAATTAGACATAATTTCTGCACTTGAATTCAATACTTAATTTCTGTGCAGGTGTAAGAAGTTTTTCTCAGCTGAAAAATAATGTAAAAAAAAAAAAAGAGGAAAGAAATGAGGAAACCGTTTATCCATCTACTGAGACACAAGGAAACTTTGGGCACAACAGTGTAGTGGTTTGGATTCAGCAGGGATCTGTAAACAAAATGCATGAAGAGAGCTTTAACAGGTCTCCATCAGCACAGTATGGGAGAGACAGGAGTTAAGGGAGAAGGAATAGTGTGTGGAAGAAATCAGACCGTGATTGTGGCTGGGAGAGTTCTGGAGCATTTAATCTGAGTGGATAGCTTTAGGCAAGGAGAGGGATGGAGCCTTTCACATACGTGTTTTGGGCCCCGATTACTGCGTCTGTGCTGAAGGTTGCGAATTGGAATTGTTCTGGCTTTCAAGTGTTTGTTATTTTGTGAAATACTCCATTCTAAAAGTGTAATTAAAAAAATAAGAGTTTGATTTTGAGTTCTAGAAGATAGTAAAATATATTCTTTTAAAAATTATTGCCTTAGATGAAAGCAGTTGAGTACCTGGTGCCTGCCAGATTGGCATGGACATATGCAATGTCTACATGACACACAGAAGATGAGATTGGTTTTGATTGAATAAATAAGGACAACACTCTAGCTCTAAACAACTAGGTTTTGGTGCTTGTTTAAACTTCAGTGTAAATCTTTCTTTCATAGGAAGCATGCTTAAATTATGATCTATCTATGTCTTGCTCTGAATGTGTTTTTCATTCCTATCATCATATACTGAAAACAAGCAGAAATTTTTTGCTCTTGTGTTCACCACAGAAGATGCAGAAAAGTCATAGGAAAGTATACTTTTGCATTTTAACTGCACTTGCATTGATCTGCTTGGGAGAGGGGAGTAAGCTGTATTTGTAATTTGTATAGTTTAATAACCCATTAAAATCATTGAAAAACAATGCATTTCTGATTTAAAGGGTCAATATGTCATAAAATTTTATTATTTTTAAATTACTAAAAATGTGTTCTACATGTTTATACTAAAATACAGCAAGGTAACATGGCCTCAACTTTATAATTGACTCCCAACTCTGTCAGAGAATTCTAGTCATTAAAAGAGACCCTTTATTTCGTGCAATCATCTCTGTTTCTGAACCCTGGTGACTTGGCTTATTCTTCTGCCTTCTGGTTATCGCAGTTATGGATGTCTTGATTAAGGACTGCAAAGAGCTTTTACATCTGTTCTTGTCACAAGGCTATGTAGGATAAAGCAGTCCAAAGATATCTCATCATGCAAACTATGGACCTCCAGTTATTTCTTTCCCTCCAGATTTAATATTATGTTCAAATAAAACTGGGGCTGTGAAAGTAAACCCAAAGCATTTAAATGCAATTTCTCAAAGCTCTTATGAGGAAGAAGAAAATATTAATGTGAGGCTGGAATGTATGTGACCGGATGAAAAAGATGAAGTTGATGCCCTGCCAGCTATTCGGAAATCCATTACTTGTACTATAGGAAATCAGAGTTCGCCATCTAAGCGAAAACAAGTCACACTTACTGAGGTGAAGAGGTCAATGAGAATAGTTATTGTGAAACTGAAGAGAAAAAGTGACCTCTTTCTTATTTATGGTAGAAATACCTGATACCAGCTAAACACGAGGCCTGTCCTACTTCCTTCTATAGAACGCTAATTTGTGAGAACTAGACACTAAACCCGCTACATAAGGGAGTTAATGTTTGCAGCTTCATAGGCAGGCTTTGAAGCTTCGGCTGCATGTTGAAAGTGATTTAGATTTGGGTCTAAGTTATAAGCCCATGGTAGGGTGGCAAACAGTACCTTGATCTTGAGCTAGCACTTAGGCCAGGCCCTGGGCAGTTCTTCCTACCTAATCAGGTTCACGTTGCAAACAAATGAAGCATTTGTCAAGTGGAGAGACACCAAGTAGTTTGTCCCTATCCCTGTAATGCATTTGTGACTATCTACTGCATGGCTTCATAGAGTTAAGTTGAATTGCCCTAGCTAGTAGCTGAAAATATATTGTACTGTCAGACTTAGCTTTCTCTGTTGAGACACTTCAGGGACCAGGGACTTCACTGTCCACTGTCTAGCATACAAGGCAGTTATTTATAACCCCACGGAGTAAGTGAGAAATACGACCTTATCAGAATGTTAGCAGTGTTTACCTGCTTGGCTTGAGTGCAAACTAATAAGCATCCAGATCCTGTATTTATGTAAATCAACATAACTCAAAAGATCTGTTCTAGTTTGTTAGAGAAAGGAGCTAGCCCAGAGCATGGGTACTGCAGGATCAGGTCCTGGGATGCATCATTTTGGTTAGTTTGTCTTTTGATCAGAAGAAATATGCCCACTAGATCTGTTAACCTGAATGTTTGTTGCATGGTTCTAATCCAGGTTTAAGACTGAATTAAATACATTAACAGTTGCAAAGTACACATGTAGTCTGCTCATTTTTGGGGATTTGTTTTTACGGCAGTCATACACAGAGAATCATATTATTGATGGTCCATTTTTTTAAAGCTTCTGCCATCTCTTGCACTCTTGGTATTGCTGTTTTTTTCTCAGTTGCTCTTAAAGGCAGTATTAACAGATGGTATGCATTGCTCATTAAATTTCCATCTACACCTCTCCAAGGACTGCAAAGATGTTGGGAAACAGACCATGTTACTGCAGTAAGCGCTTAGAAGCTTGGAACTTACTGCACTGTTCATGAGCAGTTTTCACTGTCAGTGTGTTATGAGTGCTATAGCAGTAGAATTGCAAATACATTGGTGAAATATTTCTGATTTATCCAAGTCCAGGTACGTGCCACTTACAAACTGGGTAAAATGTCTGTGTTTCTTTCATATTGCTGCATTTGCACTTTGGTAGTGTCATAGTCAACAGCTATTCCCTTGTATATAAATGTCTTAATGCTGGACGTTAAACCTGTATATCTGTAACACTTAATTTCCCACCTCCGTTTATGTGTGTCACCTGCGGTGCCTTTGCTTTTCCTTGAGATCACTTTCTCTGTAATGCTTAGCTCTGCTTTTCGTCCTGTCTGTAGTGGTGACACTCTTTTATATATAGATGTTACTTTTAGGCTTTCTCAACTTCAGTGTATCTTTGTCTGAAGAGGCAGTGCTTTGATGTGCGAGTCGAAAGGGCGTTGTGCCAGTGTGGAATTCACTTTCCATATGTTTCAAATTGGTGGTGAGAGATGCAGAAATCCAACTAGCAGATCAGAGTTCTCATTTCAGCTTCTTTATTATTCTGATTTGGAACTGATGGGATCTGACTAACAATCCCAAACATGTCAATATAGCCAGATTCTCTTAAGCTTTTGTTTTATTTAGTAAAGAGTTGGATCAGAAAGGTTAAGTTTTTGCTGATTCTGTGGTTCAAGGAAGGTTAGGATTTAGTTCACATTTCTTTCATAGTTGACCTGTGTTAGGGATAAGGAAGCTAATAAATGGATAGTACATTAAGTGGAAATGAGATCTACCCCTACTGTTTTTACAAGAAGAAAAACTTCAACCCTTCCATGTTTGAACTGGTCTAAACACACACAGTGAGGAGTGGAAATTCAGTAATCTCTCCTAGTATTTTGTGTTTATGTTTATGATTTTCTGTTGGCTAGGGATACTTAATGTTCTAAAAGCAAACTCTAAATAAAAAGTGATTTTAAATAAATCCATTTCAATAAAAGGCTACAAAAAGCTGTATAGACACTCATAAGATGAAATTAACCTGGTTTGTATTCATTTAGATTGTTTATTTGGAAGAGGCTAAAGTGAACCTAGTAAACCCAGTTTAAATTTATCCAATACAATTTCTGAGCATAGGCAAGATGATTGTCTACCCTACATGCAAATTTTTTCCTTGTGATTTACAAGAGGCAAATATTGTACTTGTGGAGATTTGCAAAATGAAGGGGCCATCTAAAGTAGCATCAAGAAAGTGAGAGATTTTTTTAAGTTCCCAGCTTAAGAAAATGGAAAGTAATACAGTCAAGAGCGGGACAAAATGTTTTTTCATGTACAATTAATAGAAGTGGTGTCCTTAACCATGAAAATATGTCATTGTGTTAATTATCACCGTGCCAGGGATACTATATTTCTCAGTAGCACAGTAGGACTGATCCTGATCCATAAAGGTGTAAAACAGTAAATTTATCAGTGCTCCATAATTTAAAGTGGTACAAGTGAGAACTGAAGCTGCTTCACAGAGTAACTGGAAGACTTAAGCTGTGCTTAATTCTGCTTGTAGTCTTGCTTCTAATCTCATTAAAACTGCTGAAGGTTTTACCACTAACTTTCACTCTACCAAAACTGGACTGCGGGGACAGCAAATGACTTTCACCTAAGGTGTTTCAAAGCTTAGGCAGTTTGAGGTCATTCACTTTCTTCCCTGAGGATAATTTTCTTCTCCTATTCACCCTCTTTCATTGCTTGCACCCATTAGTGTGTCCTTAGTTCTGAGTTAGGAGAGAAAAAGGACAGTAGACCACTACGGGGGATAAAAAGTATTTGGTTGTGAGGGGTGGAATAAAAGTGGAGGAACAGATACAAGAATGAGGATATAGACTAACAGGGAGGATGCTGGCAATGGAAGGTGGAAATGAGACTGGGTGTTTCATAGTGCACTTTGCCAGAAACAAATGAGAAAGAGCGCTGATGACAGTCCACTTTCCTAGTTGCTTTTGGTTCTGGTCCTACATAGGTAGGAATTGGGTTGGTAACTTCCACAGGAACAAGAAAATCTTTTTGTCTGAAGAATGACAGAGATAGAGATATAGAGAGCTTGACTGTTCAGTCATCAGATCTTGTTTTTATTTTTTTTTAAACCCTTAACTTAGAGCACAGAAACTGTCAGAATCCTTGAAGACAAAATTGTTAATAACTTAAATGCTGAAGTTCTTCACTACGTAGCTATTGACCTTTGAGGAGTCTGACCACTTACTGAGATTATTTCATTAGTATTTGCACATTGACTTCCTGCCAAAAAGTCAATCTGCTTTTCCTTTGCATGGTTTTGTTATTTTGAAGGTCTTCAGCTGTGGAATAAAATCCACTATGTAACAAAGAGCTGTCAGAGCTGGAAGCTTTCCAGTAAAAGCCTTCCCAGGTTAAACTCTGGTGATGCTGAAGTATTACAAGTGTTTCATGTGGCCTCCCTTCCCTTGTGCCTTACCTAACTTAGCTGCTCCTGAAGAAGGACAGCAGTTAGTTTTAATTCCCACTGCGGGCAAGAAAATGTTCTACTTGTTATTTACGGGATGGAATTTATACATCATTTGAACTTGGGACTTGGACTTTGCTTTCCTTCTTTTCTGAGCCTCAAAACAGTTTTTCTGAAGATGTTGAGCTTAATGATCTCTCGCATAGAGTTGATTAGTTATGATGTAAATGACAGTATGGATCTCGTATCATATTTAGGTGCTCAACATTTTTGCATTGTTGAAAACACTTATACAAGCTGTCTAAAACAGCATGTAAATATCACGGAGAAAAAAGCATGAGGAAAGGCTGTATCAGAAAGTGCTGACTTGAGAGCAGGTAACTACCAGTGGTCACCAGCAAAATGTCAATTTCTTTGTGATGCAGGATAAAAAAGGAGGAAGATGGGTGTGTACTACCTCTTCTTTCTTTTTCTTCTTCCCCTTTTTTTCTCCCTAAAAGGAAAGGAAGGTCAGAATGTCACCTGAAAAAGCTGGATGGAGCTAACAACTTCCTATAGGCAGTTAAAGATGTCTGAACTATAAATGTCCTATTTATTGAGCCTACAGGGCTGAGATCAATTTTTTTATGATAGACAGAAATTGATAAGCCTGTCAAATACTTCGAGCCTGGAGGATGAAGGTATGTTTTGTACCTTATCATTAGACTTTGAGTTCCTGGGCTGCATCAAGAGAAGTGTGGCCAGTGGGTCGAGGGAGGTGATTCTGCCCCTCTACTCCGCTCTGGTGAGACCCCACCTGGAGTACTGTGTCCAGCTCTGGAGACCCAGCACAAGAAGGACATGGAGCTGTTGGAGCAGGTCCAGAGGAGGGCCACAAAGATGATCTGGGGGCTGGAGCACCTCTCCTGTGAGGAAAGGCTGAGAGAGTTGGGGCTGTTCAGCCTGGAGAAGAGAAGGCTGTGGGGAGACCTTAGAGGAGCCTTTCAGTACCTGAAGGGGCCTATAGGAAAGATGGGGACAATATTTTCAGCAGGACTTGTTGTGATTGGACAAGGAACAATGGCTTTAAACTAAGAGAGAATAGATTTAGACTAGATATGAGGAAGAAATTTTTTACAATAGGGGTGGTGAAACGCTGGAACAGATTGCCCAGAGAAGTAGTGGAGGCCCCATCCCTGGAAACATTCCAGGCCAGGTTGGATGGGGCTCTGGCAACCTGGTCTAGTTGAAGATGTCCCTGGTCATTGCACGGGGGTTGGGCTAGATGACCTCGAAACATCCCTTGCAACACAAAGCATTCTATGATTCTATCCTTTGTTATACTGGCAAGGCCTGCGTTTCACAAGGGGTGGACTAAAGTAATTCTCATGTTCAGTCCAGCGGAGTCAACAAACAGCTACGTTCTGCAAATGTTGCAGATTCAGGATCAGTTTCAAGGAGAGCCCAATTAGAAGCATATGAAGGCAGCCTGGCCTGTCTCCCTGGGATAGGGCATGCATGACTGTAGGTATTCATCTGCTGCCTGACAGGATGGAACTCTCCTCCTAACTGGAGCTTTTGGATGCTACTCCAACCTAAATGATATTGTGCACAGTAAGTCAGCAGAGCTTCACTGATCTTGCTAAATATACATCTGACTTGCACAGGCTGTAGGCTGTCTCTTCCCAGAGACGAGAGCTGTGGGCCTTATTTTGCTCTGCAGGTACTAAAGGAACATGAAGCAAGTGTGAGAAGGCATTATTATTATTCTCAGTTGTTGCCAGGTTAATACAGTGGAATCTCTGGCTCAGGAGACTCCTAAACCTCTAGCTGTACTGACTGGAAGGTTTTAGATGAAGGATCTATCTTTGCTGCCTATTTTTGTATTCTTTTTTTCCAACACTTTTGCTGCTGACTATTGCTGCAGATCAACAGTTTCTAAACTTGTTTGCCCCTGCATCCAGGGTATGCGATAATGGGGGGATGGAGCAGCTCTGAGAATCCCTTGCCAGAGAAGGGAGAAGAGTGTGAAAGATCTGGAACAAGAAGTATCCATGGGTGTTAGGAGACTAAAGCTTAATCACTGCTTCACAGTCTTCCCCCATTGGGATTACTTTCTTTCAGGACCTTTGCTAAAAAGCAGAGCCTCAGCTTAGTGCCTGTGGCCCCTGGTTCTGTCCTTGCTGAGTGCAGTGCATGCCCCTTTCCTCAAGTATCTTTTTACTGCTGCAACTGCTGGTCCAGGTACTCACTTTCCCAGGCATATCCCCACTCCTACTCCCAGAAGCTCTTCCATAACCCACTCTTAAACGAAGCACTCATGTCTTATCTACTGGGCTCTTCCGACGTTGTTTGATCTGATCTGCTGTTGTTCTTTCATATAAATTACATTCACATTTATTATCATTGCAAATATGCACATTTGTACACAGATGTATACCACATCACACACATACATATATTTGCATATATAAGCGTGATAAAAATGGAATCAGCATCTGAGAGAAACAGATTTCCTTGATAAGCTTGAAATAAGTTACAAAGCCTACATCTTTATCAAATCTTTGGGCTGGATTTTGATATCTGCTATAACTGGGACAGGCTGGCTGGGTGAAGACAGATGTTCTAGGTGCTGGGGTGGGAAGATGAGCAGACAGTTGGTGCGGAGGAGACTGCGCCCAAATGATGTGCTGTGGAATGGTGGAGACACAGAAAGAGAGGAGAAAATTAGGTCCGAGCATGAGTTAGGTATGGGAAAAAAGAGAGGAAAGACCTAACCTTGTAATCACTTTGGTAAGTACAAGAATTACCTCATTTGGTAGAACTATTTTTAGTTTTATTAATAAGTAAGAGTAAGGGAGAGCGAAGCGAGGAATTCATACACACTCACAGTCTAAAGTTATGCTAACACTTTAGAAATACCAGAAGTGTGATAGCCTGTGCAAGGATTGTGTGGGAAAAGACACTAATTTAGCACAGTCTCATTTTATTGCAGAGGTTGAGGGACACAGTGAATAAAGGAGAGGATTGCAGGACGAGGAGAAGATAGTCACAAAGGAATTTAAGGCTTCTTTAGAGAACAGAATTTTATCACTGTCTCTACCAGAATTTGTGTTGCTTGGCAACATACTTTGATCAAACTTTTCAAGGGTGGTCAACTAATTTCATCTTTCTTATTTCCCCCGAGGCCTGATTTGCAGAAGTGCTGAACAGTTGCAACTAAAACAGGTCAATGGGAGAAATATTTTGTATGTACCAAATGCTCTGCAAGTCTCAATACTGTAAAAATTGTACACTGGGACTACAAATTGGCTAATAAAAGGTAGAGAATATCTTTCTCTGACTCTGGCATTCATTTGCACATTTGTAGAAAAAGGACACCACCTCTTCAGGATCGCTCGGGAATCAAACATTTTGGGAGTTTGAATCATGTGCTAAAAATCGGTGATACTTTTACCTTGAAGTGCTAGGAAGACTGACTGAAGTGGCCTGCCATGACACTGCCTGCTTGGCTTCAATTAATGAGCCTTTGAGGGTTTACTTCTGCACTGAGGGTCTAAGCAGCAACTCTTTCTCTCTGTCTTGGTCCCAAGTGTTGAGGAATAAAAATACCCAAATGGTCATCTAAAGGAAAGCGTAAGGCAAAACCAGGCCTCTCTTTTTACTCAGCTTTCTGCTTCCAAGTGTTGGCCCCACCTTATCTAATCTAAGAACCATTAGGTTCTTAGATACTTGTTAGGTGCAGGTCTGGGTTCAGATCATGTTCTGTTGAAGTCATTGTACAATTTGACCAGATGCAGTGGAGGAGAAAGAAGATCAGACCCTTAGAAAGACAGCTTTGGCTATTTGTACAGAAGTAAGCAATGCCAAGAGATATCATAGCTTTGTAATGACAGTAGTTCTCTTGTCTTCTGTGGCTTAGACTAGAGTTCGGAAACCTTTTCCTTCCGAAAGTCCAGACAGGTCTTTTTGATAGATTTTGGAGGGGAAAGAGCAAACATTAATATTAATCTTATTTTTTTTCATATTACTATAGGATAATGCTAATGTGACTGTGGGCCATATGTAATGAGGTGGCTGGCTTCGTCCAGCCCCCAAGGTGCTTCTTAATCTGTGTATTGATGATCATAGACCATCTAGCTCTTCTAGTGCATGGAAGACTATGAAAGAATCTCTATATTAGCCTTTTATAAAAGGATACAAGCATGCGTAGGAGGTAAGTAAAACATGTCATGTTTTAATCCATTAGGAGTGACTGTGGTTCTTAATTCAAAGCCTAGATAAATGTGATTTATTTAAACAGTACTTTCTATTTCTATAGTACCTTTTACTCAAATATCTCAAAACGTTTTCCCCTAATTGTTATACAGAAATAAAGAGATGGTGCTGCTGAGTGTGTAGAACCCTCTTTGGGTAGGTCAAAACAGTTGACTCATAGCTCACCGCCAAATCAGAATAGTAGGGTTTGCACTGCATTTCACAAAGATAATTGCCCAGACAAACTACAAAGCAATGAAAAAGCTGCCCTGAGGGCCTTGAGGCTTATATGTCCAAATCTTGTATCGCTCTTCATGCAGTTTTATGTGAGGCAGGGCGGCTTACAGCTAGTTGATAAACAAAGTTGAAATAGTGTAAATGATGCCAGATTTTTATAACATTAGTTAAACCCAATGAAAATGTCTGTGTTAGAGTTTTAAGTGGATTCTGACCTCATTTATGTTGATCTGTGTTGGAATTGTATTTACAGTTATGACACTAACCTGTCTAGTTAGTACTGTACTAATTTCTGTTGACTGACTTCACTTGAATTGATGGAGCCTCTGGGTTTGCAGACAAGACTTTGACTTCTTTGGGAAACAGTGCCAGGGAGAAGGGTAGGGGGTGTTAGATAATGAAGCAGCAGCTTTAATACAAAAGGCCTGTTCAGGGTGGTAATTGTCCTAGGTAAATAGGCCAGTGTATGTCCCTCATGTCACATAGTGCTGTCAGCCCCATTTCGCCACAGCATTTGTGCACATGATGCCACACTAAATTCAAGAACGTGGCAGAATGCAGATGGAAGGAAGGTGGTGCTATTGTTTAAGCAGGCATTTGGAGTTTAGGGTTGGAGATTTTCCTTAGTTAGTCTGTCTCTAGCATTTCTTTGTCATTCTTTTAAACTTGAGTTGAATGAAGAGTTGTTCAGGGGAGAAAAGAGAAAGATTGGCACTTGAGATTGGAGGTGACATGATTTCAGAATTGTTGTGCTTTTTTAGACAGTTAAAATTTGCTAAACTCCTGGATCACCTTGACGCTTACTCAAATTACAGCAGTGTTATCTGTGGATTACAGCTATCTTTAATAGCAACAGAATGGTTAATGCCTAACATTTTAATGTGTACTTAGCCTCTGATCTGTGACAAGTCTTTACTCATGTATTGAAAATTCTTTAAAGATGTATGATGATAAGTGGTTAGTGATCACTTTTACATTGTTGACATAATTTCCAAAATGGAATGCCTAGTCTTTTAGGTGTTTTATTTGTTTTAATACTCAGTAATGTGGCTTGATGGTCCACAAAACTGTACCTGCTGTTTTACTGTTTCTCACAGAATAGCTACCAAAAGAATTAAAGGAAAAATGTTGATGTCCTTATGTGGTAAAGATATAATTTGCTAAATGCCAATTGTGCCAAAGTGTCATTTTGCTCATACCAAATTCACCAAAATGTTTTGCAATTGTATTAATTAAAGACCACTCAAAGGAGAAAATTTGTCCTTTTACTATGAGCTGTTTCTGGGGTAGGGGAGAGGGAAAGGTGTAGATCTCCTTTCAACTCAAATCCAATCTGCTGTTATCCCTCCAAAGACTGTTAGAATAAATATTGCTCTATGAATGCTAGGATAAATACTGAGTATTATTGGATTGTCTTTGAAGAAAAACATATTTTAAGAAACCATGAACCCAAAATTGATTATTTTTGTTTGAGTAGTCTTCTGGTTTTTTGGGAGCAAACAGACCTTACTCCCTTAATATCAGAGATTACCATTTTGTTTACTGTCCTGACGTCTCCCACACACTCAGGCTGCTTTCTAATGGCAGAAAATAATGAAAATAAATGGTAAGTGTTTGTAAAGTAAATGTTATCATCATTGGGTGAACCTGCTGATGGCATAGCCCCATATCTAACAGCTAAGCTGTGTAGCAATAGTACAAGTCCAGTGCCAGAAACTTCATATCTACCTTGGGTTGCAGTTGTGGAAATCACTTTTAAAGAAATCCTTACTCAAAAAAAAAGACTGTGATAGATCCATCACAAAAAAAACCCCTTGTATTTGTTCTGGAACCATATTCAGTGCATATTATAAGTCATCAGAATAATTCCTATCAGTTTAAATGTTTTAGAATGTGCCTAACGTAAGCTGCTGTGCGAGCACCATTTATAAAAATTTTGTGTTCTGTGGAGTGCTGCATCAGCCTTCTGAAGTCTTACTAATCTTCACTCACACAGGAAGACTCTTTGAGTTACATAGACTGCTTGCATGATGAAGAGTTATAGACTCAAGCTCCTGATGTAGGATGAGGTACCAATAAGAAGACCATAAGCATGCATGAATTCGAGAACCAGGAGGTGAAGGCAGGACAGTCAATCATTGCAAAATGGAGACACATACAGAAAGGATCTTGCCTAAGGTCTGAAGATCAGTAGAATAGTTTGAAGCAGGTGCAGCCATGGTTAAACTGTTTGTTCTCCCACTAAATAATGGGGTCTCTCAAGCTCTTGAATAGAGATGATCTTCTGTATTTTGTACAGTTTCTAGCATATGACCTATACAACTTTTTGGTGCTGCAAAAAGTACAAAAAATAAATAAGAGCAGTCTTATCAACATACTGCTGCACAAAGTTGTGTCAGGGAAAAAACAAACAGATGCCACATACACAGTACCATAAGGATTGAAGAAAACACATGATTCCTTTTAGGTATGTGGCTGGATCAACTCCAAGCACATGTGGAAGGGTGGGGATCAGTCTGACTAACATAAAAGAAGTTGGCATCTTTGGGTACTGAGCTTAGTTTCCTGTGTAGCTAAGTGAAAATCTGGCATTGTAGCATGCCAGTTGCAGTGAACCTGGCCTGGTATGAAGTTGAAAGCTGAATAAAGGGTTCTGGTGTAAGATCCTTTCCATGCATCTAGGTTTGTCATCCGATTTTGATCCTAAGCATCTGTCTAACAGGGCTCAAAAGCAAGTTACAGAGTCAGTAGTATTGTTCATTGCAGAACTGTATGGTCAGCCAGCCAGATATAGTGGACTTTGTGTGCATTATTCATCAGCCCTCACTGTGTTTCCCTGGTGGTTAGTGTGGAGTTTCATGAACAGCCAGGTAGGCATTTATGTGAAGGGGAGAAGTAAAATGTGCAGAATTCAGTCAATTTCTTTTGGCTACTACTGTGACAATTTTAATATCTATGAGAATAATGTCAAACTGTCTTATTTTTTTTTGGACACAAACAAAAGTTTGTTTGCTTTAGATTAATTTCAGTATTCCAAATATTTTTTAAAAAAATGTCAATCTCCTGAATGCCTAACATTTGGGAGGTTATTTTAAGTGGACTTAGAGTTTATAGAGTAGCTGAGATGTTATGCATAAAATTCAATGTGTTCCAGTGGAAAGATCAAAGGACTGGAAGTAACTTCCTACAGCGTCTGACTTCTCCCATCAGCGTTGTCATTGACTTCTGCATGCCTTTCCACCCGTTCCTTATCTACTTGTGCTCCTCAGCACCCAGACACAAACCAGATCTTATCCTGCAGCCACAAAGCAGAGTTAGCCTGGTACTGTGTACTGTAGCTTGTATGACCTGCTGAGAGACAGAGCAGTCCGTATCTGCTTGGATATATATGCCACGTGTGACTTCAGGCAAATCGTAGGAAAGGAAATGACAAGTCAGTTGTCAGCAGAATGGGGTTGATACTTTCCTTGCAGGACTGCAGATGCTTTGAAGTGGGCCGTCCCGTTGGTCGTGCCTTTTTCGTCTGTACCTGCAACCCTTTCTGCATACATAAATCAAAGGATTAAGCGACAAGGGCTGAAATACAGGGAAGGAGGCAGGTACATGACAAGAGGGCGTGATTTTTGTTAGATGCTGTGTTTATGGAATAGATCTATAGGTCTGCATATCCCACTGTTCTCTGTTCCCATCTACAGCGCTCATCATATGTGGAAGACTCAGCAGGCATTTATTTGTGGATAATCAGGTATGGGATGTCTGTGTCTCCAGGGTATGTAGTGTGTTCTTCAGGCAGCTGCACAGCAGTGAATTTGCCAGAGTTATCCTGAATTGTTCTTTGAAGCATTCAAAATAGAATACAATAAGAATCTTAACTGAAAGAAACAAAGCTTCTGTGACCTGAATTCAAGAACATTTCCCCCTATTTCTGATAATTTTTAAAGCTGGTGTACTGGTGCTCTTGGTCTTACTGCTGTTGGAGTATATTACTTTGTACTATTGCATTGTGGTTGTGTTTGTAAAGTTGAATATCTATACATATCAGTAGATGGACAATTGTTTAGCATTTTTATAAATTAAATTATGTAGGCAATGAGTATTATTGATGGACAGGTTTTTCTGTACTGCTGTCATATTCAGTAGTTCATACTATAGTTGGTAGGCAGCTAGTCTTTATGGCTAAGCTACTGGAATGAGCCTATCCACAGCTTGTCTCCAGAAGTTCTGCCCCATAGAGTGTGCAGGAGGCAGGGCTGTCAGCTCCCAGGATTTCATTTATTTTTTTAAGTCAATGTCTTCGCCAAAGATGGAACACTGAACAATAAAAAGGGTTAGAAGAGAAGTAGACCTTTAGAGTTCTTTAGAACAGAGGTAAATATAAATAAAATATGGAAGAAACCTGCATAGCAGGTGCAATGCTGTCTGATTTTCAAAGGACACCGGAAATTACCAGTTGTCTCTGCTTTAGATATACCAGGCTGATAAGGAGGGAAACATACACATTTAAAATCTACAACTTCCATTTCCAGTTCTGAGTTGGTTTTGCCCTCACTAAAAAATAATATTTTCCTCTTGCTACAGGCAAGAATAAAAGACTGTCTGAAACTTCTGTGGATTTTGACTTGTAAGAAACAGGACCACACAGATGAAAAGAAGGAGAGCTAGGAAATCCCTGATGAAATCTGTGCAATGGCATATTTCTTCATACAGTTCCCTTGAACTAAATACATTTTTTAAATTCTTACCTTTGGTGGTTTTTTTATTTTTCTTTTATCTGTGCCCAAAGTCTCATCTCTCAAAGACAGGGAGAGAAAGCTATGAACAACAGACACCAAAATCAAGGTGTTTTGTTTATTTTTTTTTTCTGCCTGGAATTTCTGCATCAATAATTTAGAAAGAGATTAAAATTCTAGAGCAGCAAAATGAAGCAGGTACAGACACCACAGCCAGTGTGAAATATCTTCCATTTTAACTTCAAAACTGAACAAGAGAAAGGAAAGAAATATATCTCTGCTTTTGACTAATGGCTGAAGAAGTGGCTGAGAAGGATGAATAGGGGACACCTTTGCAAGAACAAAGAAGCCAAGAATTTGAGTAGGGTTCAGAAGAATAAGCTGCTCTCTCCAGTCACCCAAGGTAGACAGAGCTGCATCGTTTCTAACCAAGAATATTGTTGGTTGGGGTAGGAATAACAGAACAGCAGCAGGGTGCCAGAACAGCACTGCTGTCTCGGGAATCAGTCCAGAGAGGGGGAAGAGTATGACTTCTTCCAGAATCAGTGGATAAACACAACTACGGACAGATGAACGATAGAAGTAATCTCTGAGGGATATTCCACAGAACTTCAGGGAAGCAAAAATGGTGGAGTAAAGTATGGAGGGTGATTTGTCTCTTGCTGAGACTGGGAGCATGACAAAGTAAAAAAAAAAAAAAGTTCTTCCCCATCTTCCACTGTCAAGTGGAATAAACAAGCAATGCTTCCAAACTAGTAAAATCTTTAGGGATGTATTTTGAAAACAGTCCAAAATAAACCAGTAAAAGCTCTACATTCAGATATCTATATGGCTGTCATCACTGTAATATCTAAGCAGTAATTAATGAATTGGGATATTAATATAATACAACATGGCTGGCAACTCAGATGAATAAGACATATTCTGTTCTTATCTGTCTTGTCTTATCCTGGCAGCTGATCTGACTAGAATTACTTCTCCTTCTTACTGCTCCTCAGTTCCTCCACTGCAGTTCAACTTTTCTATAATTACTTCCCATTTGTGATTTTAGAAGTCTGAAAAAAAAGCTGCTTTTCTTCACTGTTTCCAGGTTTGGATAAGCTTTCACCTTAACGTTGATGGTTACTTAGGGTACACAGGTAGTTCATGTTTGTCTTGTGGCCAGTTTAATACTAATGGGATTCTGAGCTGTGCACTTTGTTTTATTAAATGATTTGGGGTTCATTAATGACATAGTGGGTAAGTATAATGGCACTTTGCAACCTTGGATAGCTTTTTATGATGCAGGGCCAGAATGTCTGCTTGCTTTTTGGGGACTCTTAAGAATCATTTTGTGCTGGGAGTTGCTCTGACTTGCCCCAAATATCTCAGAAGCAAATATCCTTCTTTAGTCCGCTTTCTTGCCTCCAGTAATATACATTTATTTTCCACAGTTTCTCCAGGAATGTGAGTGAAGGAAACATATGTAAAAACCCTGTATTGTTAACATGGACTTTGGAATTTTTGATAGCCCATGGCATCTCATTGTTTGGTAGCACGCCGAAATAAACCCGATGATCCTAACATTTTTTGGCAGTTTAAATGGAATTTAATGAGGTCATTGCTATTTTTCTATGCTTTCCATGTATAGTAATGGGAATATGGATGAACTGGGCTCTTTTCAAAATCTGCACGCTGTAGAATCATTATTTTGAGAAAGTCAAGATCTGCTTTAGTCTGAAACCATACTTCATGTTGAAAAATACATCACAGTCTTCTTAACACCACTGAAAGTACTACTACCTACTGGAACAAAGGCTGTCACATCAATTCAGAAAAATTAGCTAGAAAGTTTATTTTTCCCACCATTCTGTTAGAAATGTCTAGTAACCAAGAACCACCTATTAGTAAGAAACTGATAAACTGCAGTGGCAATGGTGAAGAGCAATTGCAAGAAAGCCATATTATGATGGGTTCAATTTTGTGTCATGATGAAACTGCCTGAAATGGATCCATATCTTGGCTTATCCTCTGACATTAGATTTCTTCTTGACGCTAGCAAAGCTGTTATTATATGGCCAGAAAAACATTTTTTGACTTTGCGATCTCAGAAAGTGCCAGGACATAAGGTTTAAGAGCTGAGGATTTAGGTAGTCCAGTGAGCTGTGAGATGATCTGGATTAGTGCCCGGATTGTCAACACCATGATGACTAGAAATCTAGGTCTCTGAATCCAATTCAGTATAACCAAATAATTTTGCCTTCTCTTTACCATTAGCTTTTGTATGATTTTGTGTCGTTTGTTGTGATTGTTTATATGTAGCTGTGTTAGCGAGGAGAGAACGACTCTTCCTGTCTCAGGGAAGTGCATCATTTTGTGTTGACTGAAGTTAGAATGTACAAGACCTACAGATTGCCATTCATAGTTCTGCTGAGTTTCCAAGGGAGATGGAAGGCAGCCTTCTTCCCTCTTTTTCACATGTCCCTGTGTTAAGATTGTGGAAAATGCTCATAATAGTATTGCTTAAGCAATATGAATTCTCTGCATATGATGTTTCCATATCACGTTCTGGATGGCAAGTTTTCATGTGCTGTAGAATTCAGTGGGATTTGAGGCTGCTGTGTATTTTGTAAGATCAAGTACCTAGTATTGATGCCCTGCTGTAAGCCTTGAGGTTAATTGGAAGACCTTTATTTTTTCCTCTTGAGTTTGTTTAAGCAGTGACGCATACTTAAATTCGAGGCACAGCTCCCTCATGGGAAGACTGCTGAAGAAATAATTTCTCTTTCCTGGAGCCAAAGATTTGGGAAAGAAAAAAAGAAGCTAACAGGACAGTCCCCGACAGTTTGTGCTATTACTGATCAGTAACTTTCTGTTTAGAGAATATAGAAAGCAACTAGGGTCAGAAACCCGATGGGACGTCAATATCATATCTGCTTCTGAGGAAGGTACTCAGCGGTTTCCTTTTAAAGGAAGCCCTATTAATTTAGCATTAATAATGTATTGAACTTTAAAGGCTCAAGGATACTGAGGCCATTTCTTTGAAGTTGCTGAGTGTCCCCAAACCGCATTGAAATTAATGGGAGTGGAGGGCATGCAGTGCGATGTAAAGTAAGAGCTATTCTGAAGTTAATATCACAGGATATCTTGCTTCTTATTGCATTATTTTATAGAGCTCTTCAGCCTTTATATCTAGACAGGATTAAACAACTCATTGCAGAGGAACTTCTCCATCTAACACAACACAGAGTTGTCTGTTGTGTATGCTGACACTCCTATCGGAGACTCTGGAAACCACCGAGACAGCCAAATTGTATTAATGTGGTTTAGGACCATGAAACCCTAAGCATGCCATCACCGACTGAGATGAAAGGTGCTGAGTCTCTGGCATTACCCTTTGAATTTCCCACACTGCTTGCAATCAGTATTGTGTTCTAATTACTGCAATACAACAATGTCTTTTTCTCCTACATTAATTTAACTGCTTTGATTTCCTGCAGTAGTTCATCTTTGATGCAGTTTTGACTTGTGCCAGAAAATGAAAAGAACTGTACCTCATTCAAAAGTAACGTGAATCCCATAGACACGTATGAGGTCTGAGGAAGCAGAGGCTCACACCCCTAGCTGACAGTAATTTGTAGGTAGAACCTTCAGCATTCTTTCATATCGAAAGAAGTTGCTGAGCTTTCCCAGACAGCTAGAGAGATATGTAGACGTTCCCTGCCTCTCAGTCATTTCAGAAATGAAATTTTGCTGAAGAAGAAATTACAAAAAAAGTATTAATTCAAAAATTAAAGCAAATTACATGAAGTGTAACACTGCCTTAGTATTCCAGCCATTTTAGCAAAAAAATGCTTGGAGAGGGTGATCATACTATCTTTTACATTACGTGGTCTAACTCTTGTACGTGTGTGTTAGTCACATTAAAAGGACAGCAGCTTTATAAGGACATTTAATGTTCTACAAATTGAGTCAGGAACAGTATGCAGAGTTTCATGTTAAATTGGGTGCAGTGACATAAAGTAATTCACCCTGCAGTGCAGTCCATCATTTACATTGGTGTACTTAGGTACTCAGGGAAGAGTGAGTCAAAATGGTTTTAACTTTTTCTGGCTAAAAGCTTTAGATAGAACCCATGCTTTTGTTAATTTATATTAGAACTTAAATAACAGATGCATGATTGGGCATGTATGCATTACGGAAAAGTGCTTATTAGTAATAAAGTTGGGACCCACTACCCAAAACTATATAACAGCTTCCTTTAACAGCATAATCACATGCAGTTACCTAGCATGTTCATCTCATGTTCTTCATAAACATTATTGGGAATCATATCTGCTTACACGTAAGCTTATTTAAACTGTTTTGATAGTATTCAGAGGTCAAAAAGCAAGGAATTTGTTAACTAATTGTATTTCTACAGCTGAGTGAAGCACAACTTATAAGCGCCTAATGAGCACAGTTTCATGGGATCTATTCTACTAAATCTTGCTATTTCCTTTCTTGAACAATGGGGTGATAACTGGTATTACAAGCAGGTAGGTAGGTACCTATTTTACAGGTAGATAGATGGAAGTGCACAGGCACCTGCAAGATTAATAGCAGAGGAAGAAATGATGCTCTGGAGTCCTGCCTGCCAGTTTTGTGCAGTGGCTTTCAGATTGGCTATCCCTTGCCTTTGTCTCTTTCCGCGTCTTCTAAGTTTAGAAATTCTTTAGTGAAAACATTCACAAATATATTTGACTGGAGGGGCTGAGAATAATATCTGCACAAGATCCTTCTCTCTGCTGGACAGACCTGAGCCTTATACACACCTTGTATTTCCTGCAAACTGAGTTATGGCTAGATACTACCAAAGTCTTGCAGAGTTACAGTGAGAGAGTGCTGTAAGAAGAATGTGCATCGTAATGCACTTGGGCTTACAAGTACTTGTAAACAACTTAGTTGGTTGTTCTTCAAGCAGCATTTAGTGACTCGGGACACATTGTGGCTCTCATCAAAAGCCAACTACATAGGGACAGTAGATGCAGCTGTTAGCTACGTTGTAATGTTAGGCCACATTGTTTGTCACTACTACAAGCATACGTATGAGTCTGTATGAAATCTCACCATTTGGCCCAGGTTTTAAATTGGAATATTATCAGGAAACAAAATTACAATAAATAGAAAATACACAGAACAGTCAAGTCTTTGTGCCATAGCAGAGTTCCCATGATAGTGCCTTACTTTTGCCTTCTGACATGATAAAAAGAGGTCACGTCAGTTTTGCCTGGGTTGAATACTGTTTGGAATTCACAGCAGCAGTGAGAGCTTTTACACATGGGGGTAGTGGAAGAAGGATTTATGGAATAGGAAAGTATTAACTTAATGAAAGAGCATTTGCATGTTTTCTGAGCAAAATGTTATCCAAAAAAAAAAAAAGAGGAGAAATCTGTCATAGCTGATGAAAGCATTTTATTTATTGATCCCTTTATAATCCTTTGTTTTCTTTTTCCTCCCTCATCATATGGTGATGAATGCAATGTAGGCTGTCATACTCATAGGCAGGCTAACCTTTCTTGTCCTGTAACTATTCACTTATAAATGATGCTTTATATAGTGCCTGAAGTCTGTGTTGTTAGGTTCTTTTAATATAAAAAGGCTACATAAAAACATCTTAAATAATAGCTGCAAATATGTACAGACTTGTTTTAAACAAACTGAACATTAATTATAGAGGGCTGATCTTCAGCTAATTGCCTCTGCTTAGTTCCCCTGCTGTCAGGTCCACTTTATACATGTGTATTCCATTTGCTTTAAGAGATGTTTGTTTGTGTGAGCCAAAAGCTGGTACTTGTGTGACTGAAAATGTTGAAACTGATTTTAAATTGAGTAAGTCTGTGTTCCCTCCAAAGTTTAGGCAACACATCCTTGGGTTTAATTGTGTGCAAAATGTCCATATAAAATGTAGCAACTAAAAATATTTAAACTAATTACAAAGTATGTACATTACCTAAGAATCTGGAAATGGAGTTTAGCAAAAAAAAGATTAAATTTTTTCTTACAGCCTGCTTTTTTTTTTTTTAAACCATTCTGCATTGTTCTTTGTAAGGGCTCCTTCTCTATTGCAACACCAGACCTTCTGAAACACTACAGGAAAATTCCTCTAATTTTAATTTCTGCCACAAGGCACAGCCATCTTGGGATTACTTCTCAATGACTGAAGAAGAGGGTGATGAAGCTACTCAGAGGGAACTATGTAACTCTGAGTAGAAAGTCAAATAGTATTACATAGTTAAGCAAGAGCTCCTGCTAGCTGAGAGAGAATCAGGATAAAGCCTAGAAAGCCAATAGTCTGTGGGACGTGAAGGGTGGATAAAAGTGAAGATCACACCAGCCATCTAATACCTTGTAAATATATCTTTCATTTTCAGTGTTCACCATTGTAATAGCAGATTTAAGGATTTATTTTTCTTCTAGTAAGCACTATGCCATTTTTCTATGAGTTGCATTTCAGAGTATTAGCAATTAATTAATGCTTTGCACTAAGTTTATTATGAAACTATATGGCTCATAGTTGCATCAGGTTTTCTTTTTAATCTCATAACTATGCAGAAGAGGTAACAGTGATAAAAATGTTATCGTGTATTTAATGCTAGGGCAATGCTACCCAGGTTATCACAAGCAAGACTCTTAGGATGTAAGTTGAGTAGAGATAAGCATGCAGAGTGATTAATATAGCAATCAGAAGAGCTCAGATCAATAAAATTCAGATGAAAAAAGATTTTTTTTCCTAGCTGCTGTGAGCCTGATTCTCAACGGCCTAGCATTTTTCATCTGCGTGAAATGGCAGTAAAGTGCACGGAGAATTCTGATCTGGCAGGATTCTACTCTTGGCTTATGCTCAGATATGAATGACATAAACGATGGCATCAGATACAAGTGTTTTTATCTTTTATTACATATAGAAAGTAAATAATTGTAGAAATTAATTGTAATTGTTTATATCTTGCAAATAAGCATATTTACTAAGGGGTATTTTGTATTAATTACAGCATTTTATATTACGTCAGCATTAGCACTCCAACAAGATGAAGACCTCTTTGCACTGCAAATTATATGCAGATATTTGAGCATCTACATCATGGTACCTGGTATCTGGTACAGTGTTATCTGATGATTTTAAAATAGTTTTTTACTGACTGAGCAACAGCTTCTTTCTGAAACATAAGCCCACTCATTTTAACCTCTAAGCTAGATATAGTTAACTGATGACTTTATGAGGCATTGGCATCTTTTGCTGTTTGCATTTACTGTATATTTTTATGATCCTGTACAATGCTGTTTCCCTACACATGGAAGTCACTAGGAAACAAAAATGCACAACATCTTGCAGAACTTAGCCTGTAATTGTATGCTCCGCAATGAGACATACCTACAATAATCTGACAAAATGAAAGCAACACGTGTCATATCAGCTCCAAATAAATATCCGGTCTCCTCTACAGCAGCTGCATTGAAAGAGATCTGACATAATGGTGTTACATCAGCAGAGCTACTAATCTCAGATACTAGCGATTGCAGTACCGAGGGAGAGAACGCTGTAGCAAATGGAGGTCATTCAATATCCTCTAGCACTCTGGACAAACGTGGCATTTTGGACTGTTCAGCTAATGGCAGAATACAGTGCTGATGCTAACATTGCTACTGCAGAGCTACTCGTGCAGGTAATCTGCTCCCAACAGCTGAGCGTCTGTTCAGATGGGCCTGTTTATTGTGGTGCCTTGCAGAAGCAATGATATTTCTTGGAAGCAAAAGGCATACTCTAGGTTTTAGTGATAAAAGCAGAAGTCTCTGACGTATCAGAAGTGATATTTTTTTTTTTTAGATATTTAACCCTCTTTAGGAATATAGAATTGCTTTTTAGACCTTTTGTCTCCTCAGTATCTTATGTGACAGGTCATGCTGAAAAAAGGAGCTGCCGTGGAGGAGCTGCAGTGTTCTGGTAGGAACACAGGAGTATCACAATCCACAAAGCAAGCACACGTCTCTTTTTATGGTCCTCAGGTGGGAGAATTGCAATGAGAGGTACAATAGTTTAACTGAAATAAGAAGGATGCTGAGAGAATTTTGCTATTTCCAGTGTCACGAGGTGGCACATATGAAGAATCCTTTTCCTTGGCAACAATTCCTGAGCCATAAGGTTGAACCTGTTTACTCAGGCATAGTGCCATTCTGTCAGATGGGCGTTGATACACCAATTGTAGAGACCCTGTGTTGTACATGCATCAGGTGTAAGTGTCCCAGATAGGATTCCCAGCAAGCATTGTCCATATGTCTGTTCATTCTAATTTTATATTCCCTTGTTCCATTACTAATCTGGGTATGGGTCTGATTATGTTTCAATAACAGAGAACAGCTTTTTTCTCCTTTAATAAGACCTCTTGCCCACTTGCATAACATAGATTGGAGTAATGGTTTAGGAGAAGTTTTTGGAAGACAAACTTTCCTCCCTGGCCTTACCAGACCCCCTCCTTCTGCATTCAGAGAAATTAGAGCTTTATGAATCTTTTTGCTTTCTGAGCAAAGTCCCTGTAGAATCCATCAGAGTAAATCTTTGGCACCAAGCTAGATTTCATATGCACAGCAGAGTGGCAATCTGTGTTCAGTCACTCTCTGCACTATTTTGCAGGATGTTTTGCTTGAACTGGTACAAAGCATTGAGGTTTTCAGGGTTCAAGAAAGAGCATGGCACTGGGGATTGTCTCCCTAGCTGCTCTCTCAGAACAAGCACCTGCCTTTACTCTTGATTTCCTCAGTGGCCTCAGTTTTCTGTAAATCAGCAGTACTTCCAGCATTGCTCTTGCCCTATCTTAGATATTTTTTTATTGCTATGGTACAACATCTTGTTTTGCTTATTGTACTCCTTTTTATGTGTTTCATTTTCTGTGTATTGAAGAGATATGGATTGGTATCTGTGGACTGTGCAGAGTGATGCCAGGTCATGCACTTCTGTGATAGCTGAAGCAACTGCACAGACATCCAATTATTTAGTGCCAAGCTTTGATAATCTAATTTTCTTGCTCATCTCATGCAGTCTGTTCCATACTAATGCAGCAGATTTGAAAAAAATATTAGAAAAATCTTAGTTTTCCTGATATTCCTTTTGGAATTAGCTTTGCTAAGTGTTGGGGCAACACACTGAAGTAGAGCTGCAGAGCCAGCATCTTTTGGTTTTGGTTTAATTTAAACTCTGAAAAATGGATTCTATTTTTCTTCTGAACCTGGTATGTATCATTTAGATTGACCACAGAATGGGCAAAAGCAACACGTTTTTCAATTGTATATGTTTCTATGAATGCTTACAGTAAGCAGTTGCATTTGAAAATACCCATTCTCCCTGAAGTCTGCTTAACTTGCCTCTATCTACATACATACTTTTTTTCACCCACTTTTAAAATGCAGCTGCCTCTGGTTGGCTGAACCAGCTTTAACTGTGTGTATTACTACAAGGTCCACTTTAATGCAATGTAGTTTTCTGGGAAATTTTAAGCAGAAGAATGATTGCTGTGCTTTGTTGAGACTCACTTACTAGTATCCTTTCCTATTACTGAAGCATCCTGAAGTGTTTAAGGACTTCTGTTGCAGAGCATAGAGGCATAAAAGCAACCTGCATAAACCAGTGCTAAGATCCAAAAAACTGCAGTTCAGAGTGGATATGAATATTTTGCTGCTCAGATATTGAGATTGTGGGTTGGGATTTGCCATTTTCCAAATGTTTGTATAGTGCAGTCCAGCACAACAAAACCATGCACAGTTTGAGTTCTCTAGGCAATGATATAAAAGCTAAAACAATGCAGATAATATATCTACAAGCTGTAAAGTGTGCACAGTTGAACAGTCCTTTCAGTCTAACATGTCACCATTCAACTAATGGAACAAGCACCAGTACTGCAAGGAGAAATCTGTGTCCACCCATACCCCATTCCACTAGCGTGTCTTGATTTCTGGTGAAGCAGTGTTGGTCCTTCTGTCAGTGTGTTTAATTAATTTCAGCTTTACTTTTGTTTCTGCAATTTGCAGTCCGTTAAATCATAAATATTGTTTTGTGAGTGATAGAACAGTATGTAATGGTCCTCATCTTGTATCCTTCTTAGTCTAAATGTCACATTGTCTTTGTAATTTTTAATGACAATAACGATTTTTATTGTATTGCTGGAACTTTTCCCCAGGTAATTGTGTCTTTTGTATATAATATGTGAACTAGAAATGAAACTGCAGCAGAAAGCTGCTAAATATAGCATCTTCTGTAGCTCTGTGTTTGTGTTAAGAAATTCTTGGACCTCATGCAAGAGATTGAAAGTATCTCATAAACCAAAACCAATACAAAATTTAAGTTAATTATACACGAGGTAGCTGAGCTTCCTGTAGCTCAGTGAAAGAGATGCTCTAAATATGAAAATACCAAGCAAAATAGAAGTGAAGGTGGAACATATTTGCATTATCAGCTCTGATCTGCTATCTTATGGAAATCAACTGCACGTTTGTCTTGCTGTGTGTCTGTATGCCCTTTGAAAGTATTTCCAATTAACTGAGGTTTTACATTTTGACCGCAAAATTTGCTCCGGTTCTCATTTCCTTCAAGACAAAGAGAAGTAATGACCTTATAAGTAGCAAACTGACTGATCAAGACCTTTCTGCTCTTGGCTTTTCAGGAATTTAGAGAAGTCATTTAATCAACAAGCTCATCAGGGTCAAACCTTATGCAAAGCTGAGAGTTTTATTCTTACAGCCTTCAGAATACTGGGCGAAGGAACTTTTCCTTGTGTAACTGCCCTGTGCTATCAAGTGCAACTGTAACAGAGTTGCATGGCGTATATGTACCAGAAGCAAGTATCTTGCCTAGCTACCAGGATAAGTAGCAAGTGCTACATTGCAGGCAGAGAAGGTAGCAGAAAAAATGTATTCCTGCCTCAGCATTATAGCGTAAGCCGATATTTGTAAAGCTATGGGCTATGCACTTCTGTTCCAGTTCTTTGATCTCGGATCACATGGGATGAGAAGAGAAGCACTTACAGACATAGCTGTTGCCTGTAGTCACTCTGTCACTCCTTCCCATGCAAAGTGAGAGGTTATCAGAGAACTGGGAAAAGGAAAGGGAGAAACCACTTTCCAGTCCACCAACTTGGACTCGGATATTCACTACTGTAGATGAGTGCATTCTTTTTCTTTGCATTTTTATCCCATACTGAATTTATGGGTGGCACAGAAACCATCAATAGTGCTATAGATCTTCAGTGTCTACCTGAATTTGTGAGTTTAGTGATCAGTTGTTCAGAAGCTCAGTATGTTTTACTGTGTGAGAAACAGGGACAAGGTCCTCTAATATACAGATGCTTAGCATAACTCAATAAATTGTATAAACATCACTTGGGAACTTGAGAAATGGCTCTTCTGTAGTAGATGATGCCCTGTTTAGAGTTTCCAAAGTTCATGTAATTAAATATTTCCTATGCCTTGCTTTCATTTTATGGTTTCTTTGGTTATTTCTTTCTAGCCCAACAAAATTCACCAAAAATCCATGAAGGCTGGTGGGCTTATAAAGAGGTGGTCCAGGGAAGCTTTGTTCCAGGTAAGTGTAATTCTAAAATTTTTATTAAATTATAAAATTATTATAAAGTTTTATTGGTATTAATATAGTTGGATCTGGGGGAGATTTTTTGGTTTTGTTTTTTTTATCCATTGTGAAGATCTGAAGTACACAAGTACTCAACATCACATTGTAGTGAAGCATAGAAAGGTTTTTTGGTAATATGTTATCCAAAGACCACGGCTGTTTTCCGTGAAGGAAATCGCTTTAATGACATTCCTTTATTCTCTCAGTAAAACGAACATGATGCTACTTTGGGAATGTGTATGTTTTGTGTATAGAAAAGAGAAGGGGAGGACTGAAAAGCAGTGTTATCAATTGGATGAATTTACTTATCTGATGCAGCACTTCTAGATAATCTCATTTGTACAAATTTGAAAGTATATTAGGAAAGGAACCTAACTGAAACATGAACCTAACATGCAAGTTTCACTGATTTTTGTTTCGGAAACAAGAAACAGTGAGTGAAAAAAGATGGAATCCTAACTTCAGTAAAATTTAGGAAATGGTAAATAATCACGAGGCAGCTAAAAGGATCCCAAGCAACACCAGTTGAACTGAATAGGCAAAAGTGAAATTCAGGCTAGCAATAGCCTGTCATTGGTCAGTGTTGGTAGAGCTCCTCCAAAACATGTGTATTGGTTGTCCTGATGCTATATACTCCTCAAGTATCCTGTGGTCTGAGTAGGCCTTAGCTTGTTCTTTGTAGCTCTGGATGTCTCTAACATGTTTCAGGATTCAAGCTGCCTGAGACGCTAGCAGTTCTTAGACTGACAATTTTTTATTTGTTTTTGACGTACATTTGACACCTGATCTTTTTGGGCTTCCTTTGTGTAAATCATTCTAGTCTTTCTTTCAAGCAGAATTACTTTCTTGGGTCTTCGCTGTTCCGTTTGACTAGATGTTTCCACTTAGAAGGGGAGTCACGAAATTTTAGCAACCTCCATTTTCTGCTCAGTTGTGGAGCTGATATGACAGTATGCTCCTCATTTGGTATACACAGAAGCATTTAGTGATTATTTTGTTCAGTATGTTTTCAGTGCAGTTGAGATGAATATGCATTAATTTATGTATATTAGCTATATATTACAAGCTAAAGTAGTGCTTCAAGTTCTATTGTGAATGCGCTGTGAAAATTGCTACATCTTTTTTTCCTCAAAGTACTAGAAGATATTACTTGGCCATTGTGTGAGCTATTTCTAAGAATCTGTAGATTTGCTCTGTCATCAAATATTTTTATTATTGTGAGAACAGTTACAATCTGCCAATCATTCAAAATATCCAAAATGATGATTATCTTAATAGGAGTACTAGTGCAAATGAGACTAAATATTTCAAACCACAAGTATCTGGCACAGAAGTTCTTGTGAAAAGCACATACGAAAATCAGCATCTACAAGCCTGGAGCTTAATTACATCTTGACGTAACATAAAGTAGCTTTTCAGATTTACTTGGGATTGGTTTGGGCTGTCAAAGACATTGCAGTGTATTGTTATGCATGTTTAGTTCCTAACATTAACGGATGGGGAAGAAACCTGGAGAACATAATCACCTGCTTTCAAGAAGAAATTTCAGCCTTCCTGGTCTGCGTGAACCAGGTGGATGCCCAGTAGAAGATGAATAAAAAAAAAATTTGCTTAACATAACTTCTAATTATTTCAGCTTAAAGTTACTGAGAAAATAATTTAATTGTGAGCATGTAAAGGAACGCGTGTGCTCACCTAATGCTTGTGTTATTCTAATTGTAATATCATGCGAAACTGGGGCTTGGGAACATCCCTAGAAGCTTAAGGAGGAAACAGTCACAACCCAAACTTTCAAGATGGAAGGCCTTTCTAGATTAGTGTGGAGAGAGACCTGCTTTCTGAGAGAACCCTGAATTACCAATTCATGTTGCATATTGGACTAAGCTAGTACACGCCCTCAAGAGTTGGCCCAGAAGAACAATTATGAACAGCTCACTGAAGCAGCCATGAAGAAGGTAAGGGTAATTTGGGGGCACCTTTCTTGCAGACTGTCATTTTTCTCTCAGATTCAGCTCCGCAACCTGTAAGCCTCAGCAGAAGAGAGAAATCCCATGAATTTTTACAGAACAAACAACTAATTTTTTTAAGCAGCACCTAGATTTTGGAGACTTTGAAAACCATATTTAAAGCATTTCAAGCATGCATTTTATGATTATGATCTCAGACTAACACATCATAAAGGATATATTAGTGCATATTAAGTTTATCCATAATGTTAGCAGTCACATATCAGATCTCGCATGAGATGCTAATTAGCACCTGAGAGGTGATAGCTGCAAGGCAGTTTGAGGAGCTATAGCTGAAGTTGCTGACTGATGTGCACTGAAGCAAACAGCTATAGCCATCTGCAAAGATGTTTCATTTCCACAGCTGTTTGTCCTGTCCCGGGGCTGGAAGTTACCACCCCAAAAAATATTAGAAAGGAATATTTTTCCAAGACTCTGTCACTGCAGTCCAAAACTGGCGTCTAAGCTAATATGATTGACATGAATACTGCTCTTTAGCTGCTTGAGGGAGCAATCACAAGCACAGAGGTGACTAATTGGGGGTAACAGCATTGTAAAACACTCAAAGATGAGTTGCTAGAGTTTGTCTGTCACAGCTTTGGCTGTGTGAATACTTTTCACCTACTTCAAAGTGAAGTCACTGTCCTTCTGTGAACTATCACTTCTTTCCTGTATAGTTGTGTAAGAATGCATTTAGGAGTGTATCACAATATGCCTAGGTTAGAATTTGCTATTCATAAGTTTTTCTGCTTAATACTCTGTTTTGGATGCGTGTAAGTCAAGTCCTAATTAATGCTCTGGATACTGCGCAAATTTATCTTTGAGCAGCTCATAAAATCAAACCATACTTTACTACGTTCCCCAAATCCCAGACTCCCTTTGCTTTGGGACGGATTTTAGAGAAGTTATTATAAATCCCTTTCTAATGTAATATGTTCACCTGGACACAGGTTTTTTTCCCAGATTCTGGGTTTCACAACTTAAATCACATGTTGTAAACCAGTGGCTTACAATCACTGATGTGTATCTCGCAGGTAGGAGAGGTTATAGACAGAGATGAGGTGCAGGGCCCATCACACCATCTTTCCCAACTTCGCTTCTTGCACTGCTCAACAGAGAAGAGAGCAACAGCAACTGAGAGGTTCTCTCACTACTGTACCTGTGCCTCAGGTCTGTCTTAGTGCCAAGCCTTGCACGTGAGGGTGCAGAGCTGTCAGATGCATCAGTGGCTGAATCTGCCTATATACTAATGATGCATAAAACACTCTCACCATTTCTAAAAGCAAAGAATTGCTCGTGTGATTTAAATCATGTAGGAAAACAAAATAGAAAGTAAGTAGTGCTTTAAAATGTTAATTGAATGCAAATTAGGTTCCAAATTAAACTTCAGGGAATGTTCAAGGATGAAGAATGAATACTTTTCTTTATGGATGTCAATTTGCATAATAATAAAATAATCTATATTATTACATACTTTCACTACATAGACTTTTTCTGGTATGGAATATAAAAGTAGTTCATGATGGGTTAAAAGACATTTAAATAACCTTTTTTATATCTTTTGTTTGGCTGAGTTTTGCTGTGACTATGAATATGTTGCATCACTGAAGTAGTGCAAGCATTTTCAAGGTGGCAAACGCAGTATTTCAAACTATTCCATACAATTTCTTTTACTTCAAGTAGATGCACATAACCTTTGATGCTCTTGTGTGTCTGATTGTATTGATTCTCTTCATATGGCTCCTGTTTTTTCGTAGCATCATAAAAGTGGGCTTTGGTAAGCATAAAATATAAAGGTAGTTAAATCTAATTTGTGATCACAGAGTTCACTTGCTGTAACTCCATCCTGTTGCTGAAACTCTGAACTATATGTTAATGTAAGGGCATAAGTGTTTTTTTGCCCAAGGAAGACAGTTTCTTCATGACCCTCACTGTATTATACCATGTCTAAAGTTACTTCACAACGTGATAGGGCTAATCTTAGCTAAAAGGAGGAAGTTCATCTCTACCAAATAACGAGTGAACTTTGCTGACAGAGCAGGTAATGTTCTCCTTCCTTGTAATAAAGGCTGTAAAACAACTTCAATTCCAGATAAAGATCTACATCCATTATGATTCGTTATTGGCTACAGATCATCAAACCAAAGGCTTCCCATTTCCCTGAGATGAGAATTCCCCTGTTCTTAGTTCCTTTCACAACTCATTTTACCGTAGAAGGGAAAAGGCTGCTAGAGATAGATAATACTTTTCCTGCCTTCTGCAAGGATCATTTTGATGGGATTATGCCCTAACGTAAACCTGCTGACAAAGCTGCACTGGCTTAGAAGGAACACAGAGGCAGTGTTTGTGAAGCACAGAGAAACTCCCTCCAAGGACGAAATGCATGAATTTGATAACAATTTACAAGGAAAAAGAAGCCTAAAACAATTTACAATCTTGGTCCTGAGTGCCAAAACTTGAGTTTAAACTTCCTGCTGTCACCATGTGCTTTTGTTATGGCCACACAGGCAGTTCAAGTGTTCTTAGTTTTTCCTGTGTGGGCTTTAAGATTTCTTTTAAACTGTAAATTTCTTTATGTACATGTCCAAAAATAACCTTTGATGGGCAGGTCACTGTAAGAACCATGAACTGTTTGTCCATGGCCAGAAACTGAGAGGTATGAAACTTCAAACCCATACACATCTTGAACTTTCTGAAAAGCTTGTGTATTATGCCATCCTCCAATTACATAGAAGTCTATTTCATACATTGAAGCAAGCAATCACTTAGCTTGGCTGCCTAAATAATACAATACATAAACCTGCTGATTGCTCCTCCTTCATTTCTTCCTTGTGGTCTTATTTTGGGGCTTCAGGAGGCTGCAGCATCACTCACCATCTGATACATTTTGCTTGTCAGTGAAAACAGTGGTGCTGTCTGAGCTACAGTAGTGTTTTAAACAGGCTGTACACACACTTCAAAATCATTCAGTCGGGTGCGAACCCTGAAGAATTAACCAGCCATATATAATTATTTATTGGAACAATAATAGCAGTTTTTCTTTTAGAAAGCAATATATTGGAACACTTCATTTTTTCAGGGTGATAGAGCATAGATTCTGGAAATCATTCACTTATTGATTGGAAATTAGGTTAGTATGTATAATATTTCAGCTTTGGTTGTCTGTTAAAGATAGCTTGAAGGAAATATATCTTGTACCAAATATTTTCTTGGTTTCTTTCTTCCTTTGGTGATTCTGCAAAAACTGACTGTTTACAAATCATGTTACCAGAAAGGAAACTAGATTTATTTTATATCTTTGCATGGTAGTTAAATATAATTAAAATGTAAATCCATTGTCTCACTTTTCAATGAATTCTTGATACAATTCATTATTTTAAAATAACAAGGAACAGGGAAGTTGACTGCTTTTAATTTGGAAGATGAAAGGAACACTGTTGAGGGGAGATATTTGATGGCCTCAGTTCTAATACAAATGTGGCAAAATTTGCTCATCTTTATATGAATTATAACCAAATTATAGCATTGAGTTTGAAACACATTAGTAGTAGGGCTGAACGTAAGGAGACTATCAGAATGAGTCTGTAATTTTGAGTCTTCCATAAAAACGTAAAGAGGCTGGTTAGAGAGTGACTCACACCTCAAAGGTTTGATTTATTGCTGAACTTAAATATGAAAAAAGTGGAATTTAGCGTAATCCTGTACCTTCACAAGGAAGGACAATTCCATGGTTTAGACAACTTTTAGTCTTATTAAGAGTTTTATGGGTACTATGTCTGACTAAAACTGCATTTTCCAGATTAATGATTTCATGGGTTGTATTTTCTTGACAAAGATTCCAGTGCTCCTGTTATGTGGATACTCACATTTTACTGGGAGATGAAATGTCCCTGGGCAAGTTTAGTGATATAACTGGGAGAACTATGCTGTATTACTTTATAGCAAGATGTCTGTTTAACAGTTTCAGTCTATGTCTCTGAACTTCTGATCATGTGAAAAGCTTTAAGCAAATATAAATACTGTGAGTTGTTTTTTGAATTTACCTGATTTTAATACAAATGTGAATCTGCCTGCTTTCAGAAATAGATGGAGAAATAATAGAAGATACTGTGTTTGAGTGGTGATCTGTAACGTTCTCCTTCAATAGCGATCACAGCAGTGTTAGAAGAATCAAAGTTGACATTGATTGTGAAGATGCATGTGTGTGAAATGGGATTTGTTTATTCATTTAAGAAAACGCTACAAGTGGCTGCTGAACATAAGTGTCAATTTAATAATATTCTAGAACATGCATTAGGGGCGTCTTGCTTGTGCCATGGACACGTTCTTAGCAAGTTCATGTGAGAATACACAAAGTGTTCATTCATCTGTCTGTGGCCCAGTGGTCTTTTGTCTGGAAATCTTACCCTGTAAGAAGTACAAAATTAACTTCAAAGGCATAAACCACTTTGGCTGATAGGACAGCCCTCTTTGCTGTAATTTCAGTTAGGCCATTTCTGTTGCAAGTGACAAGCCCGTAGAAGAAGGTGCCAACAAGGATGGCCGCATTTACTAGCAATATGCTAAATTTGTTTTAACTGCATCCAACTTCTGCAATGGCTTCCCAACATGCACAGGAAATTTTCTTCTAATTAGTACCTAGTTCTAGCTAGCTTTGAATTACCTAGAAGCTTTCTGTGAAACTGTTTCCTGAATTAATAATGATGGTCAGTCTCAAGCCAGAAAGAAAAACTTTCTGAATGGTGTCGTATCGAGAGATGGAAAGGTAATGGTCAGGGAGAGATTTTTCGAAACTCACTGAGGGAATGAAAGGGGGGAACAAAAAGGAGGAAAGGGAGCAAAACCAGGAGATTCATGGAGGAAGTAGGTTAGTCACATTATCTTGTCCAAACTGTATTATAAAAGCTGTGAAAGACTATGTTAGGCCTAGTCATATCAGTTTCCTTCCACTATTTATGGCCTGTGTACCTCTAATGTTCCAGTAATGGGTAGTCTAAGCTCACAGTTCATAGGCAGAGTCAAAGACAACCTACTGCCTTGTAGATCCTCTATGATAGTAATAGGTAGAATATTTCTTAATCGGAAAGAAATAGCACCAGCTTTTTATCACTTTCTCCATTAGTTCTGTTTAGCAATGAAAGAAGACTGTAACAAAACCTCAAGTCATTGCAAAGGAAGATGCACAGACACAGTGTGGTTCTCCAGGGCAGTCTGGCTGTGGAGGAGGTGTCCTGGCAGGTGGCCTCCGGGGAATACACTCACAAGAGGGCAACTCTGCCTGCCTGCAGCATGGACCTTCTCCCCTGCACAACACCTGGTGGCACTATCCTTTGGTTCCCACAGCCCGCTTCTCACTTGACTAAGGAACCCAGGGCTGGGGATCATCCTTTACAGTTGCTTTTGTTACTGGCATGGAACTCAAAAAGTTATCGTCTTCAGGTCCTTCCCACTCCTTTTTACAGGGGCCTTTTGAATAGAGTAAGCTACTGTCTTACATATGGCCTGTAGCTGCAACCATTTTGCGAACAGATCTCTGAATACTTTTTTCCCCCCTAAGCTTCCTCATTCCTTCAACACATCAAATAAATTTTAGAGGGCAAGCAATGTGGGCTAACCACAGTAAAGGACTTTGAAAGTCTAAAATTTTAAACCTTGTCAGACTTGTGGTTGGACCACAGTTCTTTGCTAAAGTGGTCTCAGATCCCTTTTCCCTTAACAGCCTAATTATCTTTCTTGGGTGTGTTTTTCACTCCTAAGTTATGATTAATATCCACAGAAGAATATTGCATGTAACAGATGTATCTTGGACTTTGCTTCATTATATTGACAGGATCAAATGATTCAAGTTGTGTTCCTGTTTATTTCCAGCCACAGTCAGGCACTGCAAAGGTCAAGCTTTCTCTTTATAACAAATACTGCACTGGATAGCATGTTGTATCTTGCTGTGTTACCAGCTGTCCAGTACCTCTCCTGCTGAACCTGCAGGTTCCTCCTGCTCAGACGCAAGCAGCATCCCCCTTCTACTTCAGCAACATGCTAATATGGAAGACCTTCAAGGCAGTAATCTGCAAGTCCATGTCAATTATTGTACTTCACACTTTGCTGTTAGGTTAGATGCCAATTTTAGGGACAGCAGTGCTCCACTGACTTTTTGATGAGGTTGAAAATCCTCTTTGCCCATGTCCTGGAGTGGTTGCTGTTTACCTTGCAGTGACAGTAGTATAGGTTAGAAGAAGAAAGAATTAAGCAACACTGATGCTTGGAGACAGCTGTACTTGATAGGGCTACCACAACCTGCATGGGTGATGCCTTCTGGCTGGAGGAAGTGTAAGAGATGGGGTTACCATTTGGACATTTATGTCCTCAAACAGGAGAACAGGGAGCAGTATCCAAAACATCTGCTGTCCTACACACTGTCCACAGTCTACAGTCATTACAGAATCTTGAAGACCTACAGTTACTGTTGGTTAAGTAACTGTGCTTTCTGCACATGTAATGCAATTTTTTTTTAATATTATCCCAACCCACTTTGAACTTGTTAAAAGTGAAAATCCAGAAAGCCCACCTATGTGATCTTTCAGGGTTCATCATTCCATGATGAGCACATCCTCTTAAGCTTTTGCGTAAAAAAAGAAGGATCATTCCTGTTCAGGGCCTCAGATGTATCATCAAAAGTTTGGGGTTTGGAATAAAAAAATATGGCTAAATTATGAATCTTTCTGTTCTCAGGTTCTTCACTGTGACCTAAAAGCAAAGGAAGGAATTCCAAGTATAGATACTGGTATATACAGGAAAGGGTTTATCGCATTCTTGACAAGCTAAGTATAAAAACAGTTGAAACAGTGGTCTATGACTAAGTCATTAATAACTGAAAGCTTGCAAATCCTTATTTTGAAGGATTATTCAGAATAGTTCTAACTGCCAGACAGCAAGCCTCCTGCGTGTTGGTGCTGCTGAGTATATGTATTGGTATGTTCAAGAATTTTATCTTCTCTTACACCTTGACAGGGTAATCTTCACGCAATATCATAGTAGTTCTTGTCATCCTTTGGCAATAGGCATTTTGGTGGTATCCATGTCTTAGAGGAGTAGAATTGAAGCACAAAGAAATCTGATAGAAGAATTAGCAGCTGCTCAGAGACCCAAGGAACTTTTCTAACCTAATAATTCAAACTGAAAGCAAGTAATGACATCTGCCATGGTTGATTACGTAAGGAGGGGACTTGGAGCTTTGACTATTAATTACCTCATTGTAGTAGGTGGTTTTTTGTGTGTGTGCGTGTGTTGTTGTACGTGACAGATAGTAGCAGTCATCACTCCCTGCATTAAAAAACCCCTTTCTTTACAGATTTTTGTTATACAGTGTAAAATAAGTTAGTGTCTTGTGGAAAAAGAAGTCACTGAGAATAACGAGTAGTATTTTTCTGTGCTAGTAATGTTCTTCTGTAGTGACATGTAATTGGACTTAATCAGAGAAGGGCTACAATGCTTCAGCTTATGTTTGCTTAGGTACTTCTGTGAATCTGTATTGGATGAGATAGAATTGGAAGACATCACAGTATAGAATGGAAATAGAGATAACGAGTGACACCAAGAGGCTGGCTCACCACTCTTCCTGTTGTTGTCCTACGTACAGAAAACAGTCTTGTAAAATGCTTTGATGAAGAGAATTAATTTTTAAGAGTACTACAATTACAGTTTGCAATTATCAATTAGGAATCCACCTCTTATTTCACTGAGACTATTTACATGAGGATATTGTAGTGACTTCAGGGAGATTATTCCGAACTGTTACATTGGTGATGAACCTAGCACCACTGAGGACTTCATAGTAATACAGCATGCTGTTTTCAATTCGTACACCTCATTAGCACAATTTAGTGTCATTAGGGTAGAATTTGCCACTTCATACAGAGGAAAATATGGTCATTGCAGCTACACCCTTTTCTGTGGTTAAAATAAACTTCTGTGAAATAAGATCACATCACAGGTAGAATAACTCTGCCTATTTTTTCTTGTCAATGAAAGCTTTATTGTTACTCACATGAACTTCCCTGTCAAATCCTGTCCCCTGCCTAGTGGAGAAAGAGGTCAAAAAGAGAAGAAAATGAGGCTGTTACCTAAAGGTTGAAACATCATGTAGCATGCAAGTACTTTCCTCAGAGACTGCTATTATTTAAATTGTGAATATGGATTCAGAGGATTGTTGTAGTATTTATTCAGTAGCTTGCAAGAACTTTATTTCTGAAGTACCGGGGCGGGGTGGGGAACACATGACATGACGACGACACTACTTAGGCTCTTCAGTTAGGGGATGCTAGGGACTTGATAGTCTGAAACCACTGATTTGTACTCAGTGAAAATTTCCTTCTCTTGTAACACCTCTCTGAAAAGACCAGTTGTGAATTCACTGAACCATGAATCCATTGAACTCACATTTACCATGTCTGCCTGCCTACGAGTACATGGAATTGTTATTCGTAGAAGTTTTACAGCTGCTACTTACACGCACTAAAATACAGCTATCGTGTAACGTCACCCTGTCGTGGTATTTCTGGGCACATGCTGTTTGTGGTCATTGAAAGATTTACTATCTCCTACAAAGAAACTCACCATAAAATACAGTCACCTACTTAATGCATTTCCGGCTACCTGCTGACCCTGCTCAGAGCTGTAAATCACATCATAGTTAATGACTCTGGCCAAAGAAGGAAGCTTCCTGAATGTTATTGATTATTTTTTTCTACTACTGAAAATACTACTTAAAATTGTCAGTTTTTCCTTTCTGAATAGAGTGTAGGTTTATATCAGGGCACTTTTTCATTTTGTATTTATAAAATGTACAAAAATGCATTAGTGTTTCCAGACCAAGCAGTCACCAACTTTATAGTCAGGACATAAACCCTGAAAATAACAGCATAACATCATAATGGGAAACCTGACAGGTCGTTAACTACAGCTGTGCAAATGGCACTTCTATAATTCACAGCAGCATGGAGACAACTTCACAGCCTACAGCCTTTCAGTATCTGGTCGAAAAAGAAAAATATCGAAGTATGTAGCACAAAATAACCAGGTCACAGTGGAAGTTGTTCACTTGACACTGGAGCACATTGCTGACAGGTATTCTACTCCAACACAGAGGTGGTTCTTTAGGACCTTTTTATGACCTCCCCCTAATTTTTTCTGTCTTTAAATCTAGGAGCTTCAGTTATGGGGGCTTAGGTGAAGAACAAAGGTCTTGAAGAAGAGAGGTCATTTTGCAAATATTAAATGAGATGTAGGTAAAGAAAGATGGATAAGGTGAGTTCAAGGCAACCGTATGGAGGCTGGGAGAGAATTAATCAACCAGTTTAGAAACCTGTGTCATCAGGCTAGTCTGCCTAGTGTCCCTATGCCGTTCACTAAAAAAAAAGCTGTTCATGAAGATCCTTTGGAGAAACTCGTGTCTTTTGGCTCACTAAAATGAAGTGGTACAGCTGCCCCAACAGGGAAGTAACATTAGGCAACAGGATGGCCACTGTGAACTTGGCATACCTCCTTCGTGTGCATTACCAGATTTTCCATTTCAAAAGGACATTTTAATAGCACTGAAGAATGTTACATGATTATTTGCAGTGAAATTTTGGCGTTATCTCATACTATAACTTCAGAAGCGAGGAAGGAAGGTTGGACATATGCAGGCAAGTAATACCCGATTGTACAGCCACTGTGTTTCAGTTCAAAAGAAACCCAAACGTTGAAAAGCACTAGCATTTAAACAATGATATTTCAGTTAGATGGTGAGAAGATGAAATTTTTCTTCCTTGCTTACAAGAAATACTTTGGTCGCATTCAGTTTAGTAATGTGTCTGAAATCCAGGGGTTACTTTATTTCTACACTAGAATAATTAGAAAGTGAGTCTGGCTGAAGTAGTCCCTACAAAAGCCAACCACTGCCAGTTTTGAAAAACCTGGGTTATCACTTTCATCTGAAAATAGGTCCCATTGAAAACAGCAGGATTTGCTTGGTGAGTCATGTGCTACATCCCTTGAATATGTCCATCAGAATCTGATTCTTTAAAAAATACTCAATATTTATGAGATTGTATTCCTTTTACAGTGGTTTTATTTAAAAACATCTCTTAAAACCATAACTTCTTTATTTAGAGTGAAATTACTTATTTACATAGCTGTGCAGTGTATCCTCCATCTCTTTTCTTTTGGAGTGTTTACACTGCAATTGCATTGATAATGTGCTTTTTGAGGATATCAAGTTTGAACACTATATCCTTTTCTTCTCACGGAGGGGAGGGACTGAATGGAAGGAATAATTTGTACCTGGCATCGTGCTAACGTTACCACAGCATTAACAGGTATGGGATGAACAGGATACTCAGTTCTGAGAGGAGCTGCTCCTTTGAATCTGTCAGATGCAGTTAAAGCTGTATCATGGGCCAGCTGCCCTTCATACAACTTACAGACAGGAATGATGGCTAATTCCCAGCTTTAGTCCCAATTTAGAACTGCACTGTTCTGTGTGACTCAGAGGATACAGCATATGACATAGGAGAAAGCATCTCGGATAATCTAGTCAACCTTTCTGTATTTTCAAACTGGGCTACGCAGGCCATGGCTACAGAATAGCCATTTACTATTGCATGTCAGGCCATTTCCCAGGAGTGCTGATTCCACTTTGCTTTTCTTACCCAGCAGTTGGGCATCTCCAGATGGCTTTTCTTCCTAGTCTTAAATTAGGTTTTCTTAAAATAACGAAGAAATAAATGACTGAAGTCAAATAGGATATGGCTGAAACACTTACATCGTGTGGCCCTGGCAAGCTCTGTTATCCACATACTGACATCTTCAGAATTACCCAGTATGTTAATGTGCATTTAAAATTGGTTAACGGGAGTATAAATTAAAGTAATTGAGAAACTAGTCTCTCAAGATTTTATTGCTCATTGTAATTTCACGTTTATGGGCTTACTGCTTTGTGGCAGGACTTGCGGCTTGTTAGTTCTAGAGAGTATAACTGTAAGAAGGTAGTGCCTTACTCAGAGCCTGGTGAAATCAATGGAAGTCCTTCCTCTTGACTTGAACAGGCACTGTCTCAGGGCCAGTCACATTCTTCTCACTGTCAACTGCTTGGATATAGTTTCACAGTTAAGAACACTGTCTAGTGCAAATTCATTTAGACTTCTAAATACTGCATCCCAACTTATTTTACAGTATTTTTCATGCAACTCCTATGCTTAGTTTAAGTAAGAAGAATAACTAAGAAGGAAAAAGGATGAAAATTAATATTATCTATTTGTTCAGATGTGAAGTAGATAAGAGTTGTGCTCGGAGATAGGAGACTCTTCCTACAACTCTAACTCAGTGTGACCACAGTGGAATTCTGAGAGGACCAAAGGAAAAGTACTAATTCAGTGGCAAAATTACACTGAATTGAAAGACATGAAGCTCTGTTGTATTAATGATGCTCAGGCTTCTGTCTTACCATTGTTTCTCCTTTGTTGCTGATTCTGTGACTACTCTTTTCACAGCCTTCTATGAATTAATAGTACATTTGGGCAGACACAGATACAGGCTTAAGGAAGGACAGAGAGCTACAGAGTAACATTTGTAGTAGATAACATGAAATTCTCCCAGCATGTTACATCAAGTCATGAGTACATATGTTATTTGTATCCATGAGCTATAACAAGCACTTCACATTTGCCTGGTTTTTGTGTCAAAACTCTACCTACAACACCACTAGATTGTAAAGATAGAGATGTGAAGGAACTCCAGCAGAACATTAATATTATAAAATACTGAAAACAAAAAAGTTACTCAGTTTCATAAACAACACTTATTGATTTAGAAAGTCCAATCTGAAACACGGAATATTTTTTTTGTAACTGTTTTCACTTTCAGAACTGGTTTAGCAGTTTAAGTCCCAGTGCCTTTTTAAAATTGATGACCAGATCTACAAACTCTATTTAAGTACTTTAAGATGCAAATGACTGGCCAAGAAAAAGGAGCAAAGCACGTAAGATACACAGTTTTTCCCAAAAGGCCCTGGGAATTGGGCATCCAGCTTGCTTAGGCAAGAAGATAGGAAGATCCCAGGAGGCACCTACTGTATCATTCAGTGCCTGAAGACCATCATAATTCTGACTGTAAAGTTCGAAAGTGTCTAAATCATCTTTAAGAAAGAACTTTCATCGCTGGAAGTGCTCTCTATTCTCTTACGGGTTAAAAGTGAGGTAAATAACTGAAGCATTAGTTAACCCCCGCCTCCCAAACCCTACCACATACTAAATGGAAATGCAGAGAAAGTTATATGACATTAAAGCGATGTAGGTGGAAGAAATGGGTTCATGTGAAAGGTGTTCTTTTTTTTGCCTCCTTCTGGGAAGATTTCTGGTAAACTGTTTCTAATGTGCCCTTCAGGAAGCTGTTACTGACATAGTGGCATTTAATTTTCAATTTCCTACTTGACCTTGTTCCGCAACATGAGTTTGCATTGGTTTTCATGCATAATGTACATAAAGACACCTTCAACTACTAAGTACATAATACTGTTGCTGGGCCATATATTTACAGCAAGAATTTTGTGGAGCGTGCTGTTCATAATTGGAGGAGAGGGGATTCTTAGTTGCAGGCTTTTAAATACAAAGCTGTTGGAATAATGTCAGCTGTCTTTACTACGAAAATATTTTCACAAGTGTTTTAAAGGTGTATTTTTGCTTACCAATCACACACCTACAGTGACATTTCCCAAACTGTACTAAACACGAAAATAGCCTCTGCATTACATCTACCTCTGCAGAGAAACAGTGCACTAAATCTAGTAGCGTGACCTGTCTGCAAACATTATGTTTGTGGGATTGGGGTGCAGAGGGGGAGTGCTGGGTTCTTCTTTGCATTCTATATGATTCTGCTGCTTTTATAGACAGAATAGTTGTCAAAAGCCCTGCCATTTGCTATCCCTAGAGAGAGTAAATGACCATTTCTGTAAATGCTTTTCTGTACTAAAGGCAAAAGAAATGACACAAGAACTTCTGTCTTGTTTTGTATCAGTAAAGGAAAGCTCCATTTTCCCTCAAAATGGCCTGTTCTGTTGCTTGATGTATTTGCTTTTATAGCCAAAATCTGCTGTCAGAAACAGTGCATTGGGCTGTCTAGCCCAGTACATATTCTTCTATGATTATGTGACCAAGTTTTTACTGATGTGACTTTTAAAACTGTCTTGAACTGCACAGAGGTCCTCCATGTCATAGTGTTAAACATGCAGGCAATTTCATATTTCAGTGAAGTACTTTCCTTTTACAGCAGAAGTTCAACAAACAGAAATAGATTCAAGTGTCCTTATTCAGAGAATCTCTAAATTTGGTATGTGTTTTCACTCCATAACTTGCCTCTTCACTTCGTGATAGATATTTTCAGTGACTCCAAGATGATACTGTGCCTCACCTCCGAATGGCTATGGGTAATCTTCTCACAGTACAACTTTATTTTGTATTCTCTCCCTGACATAATTTGCATGAAAGTAACTGTTAGATATATAAAGAATTTCATATTATGAATAGACATGATCCCAAATATATTTGTATCTCCTCATTGACTGTCTTAGCTAATGCCCAGGTTTGTTCTTTGCCAGAGTCTGAATTCACTATAAGCTTAACAGAAATGGTCAAACTTTAGTCTAGCCATTTCATGAGCTCAGTTGGATTTTTCAGCCAGAGAGCCCCATTGCTTCAGCAGAAACATTGAGCCACCTGGTGGAGCTCACAAACCTGTCTGGTCCAAAGGAGGAGCAGAAATAGCTGTATCTTTAGGCATTGCCCTAATAAGTGATCAAATTCTGCTTCTCGTATTCCCTTCCTCTAAAACAACCAAAACCTCCAAACAGACCCAGCTACTGTGTAGTGCAAATGAAAATACCAAAGACCAGAAAATGAGATCACAATATTAAATTTCACTAGCATCTAATGTCTTCAGTTTATTGTTCTGTTCATGCTGATCTTAGGTTTCTGGGTTTGTTCAAGTAGGTTTTTCAGAACCACCTTCTTTACTCCATAGCTCTCCAGCTGGGGTGCATACAGACACGTGTGCACGTGTGTATATACACCTCTATCTATAGAGAGTTTAAATATTTTTTAACATTTAACACTCAAATCTTTTCTATATAAAATGTTTATCTATAGCATTTCTTATATAATACCAGAAATAATACAGCTATGGTAGAAATTAATTTAGTAGCTGAAGAACAGCAGATGTAAATTATACTACAAGAGAAAGCTTAATCCAATGGATTTTTATGATGTGTAGAGATGGATAAATTGCTCCTTGAATGCTAAATGAGATTTTTGCATGAAGATGCACAAATAATTTCAGGTTTGTTTTTTTTTTTTTTTAATTTCTTATGAGAATTGAAACAACCATTGGAATGCACAACCTTTTTTCCAGCACTGTCTTGTCAAGAGCCAGTCACCTTATTTATGCATTCTTTTATGATTTTTTATGTTTTTATGCGACTATTATTCTGAAAGGATTTGCGCTTTTAAAAATTGGTTTTCTAGACATAAGCCACAGGAAATCAGGATAATAGTATGTAATTCTACATTAATATCAGTCAAACAACGTTGGGAAAAGCCTATTGTCTTATTTTTAGACGCAGAAAGATGGGTTATCTTGGAGTTTTCTAATGTCTAGCACTTTTACCCTGTTTCTCGTGATTTCTAAAGAATTGTTACTCTGTTCTTTTTTGTAGTTTCATCATGCTTGGGTATCAGGCTGTATGTGAGGCACAGCTCTAGTTATGTTCATGTACCTTTAGAATACTCATATTACTATTTTAAAGTATTTTCAAATGGCAATGCACAAGCTTAATCTAGAGTATTGTATCCAAAACAATGTTTTCAGTCATAGCTGAATTGGGGATTTGAGCTGATTTTAAATTTCAAACACAACATGAATCATAGAAACATCAAACCAGCCAGATTCTTCTTTCACCAATAAAATACATGCCAACTTTAGTGTTGTGCACTATGAGAAATTCTCTACATATTTCTAGTATTGAATCTACTGCAAGAGTTCATTTGATAAAAGATCACAGGAGTTTGGGTATTTGATTCTCTCATTTAAAACCCAAGCAGCATTGCAGTGTTCCTGCGCAGACACAATAGAGAGCTACTAGGGCTCAGCAAAAGAGACAATAGGATGTTTTAGACAGAGGATGTTTTGCACAGTATATCCATGTTGTGCAAAGGATAGCAACAGAAGAGAGTTATCGTTTTCACTGCAATTTACCATGTTCCTAATCCAACATCCTTTCCAGCTGCTGCATCTAAAGTTAGGAATGTACTTGTGGGAGGACCAGCAACCCACAATGAAGCATAAGAATGCCAACAGCAGACTTAGCTCTGACTGCTAGGTCCATGAGCAATAGTTTTATGCAAAATTGGTTTTTGCTTTGACTGAAATAAATGAAAAATTTTATTTAGTAAAAACAGTAAGCCCAGAATTTTTTAACTTTCACAAAACTGGCACCTAAATCCGAGAACATATGTCCAATATACTGTGTGGGCAAGGCATTTCTACAGAACTCTAAAAATAAGTTGTTGTGTATGTTTTCTGAAGGTGGGAGTGACCTTCTGGAGATACTTGAGCTTTTAGTAATCATCTTCAACAGGAAATGAATCACCTACTGAGTTCACCGTGTTCTGTAGGTATTTCTCGTTCTAAATTTAGAGTCTGCGGGACTAAGTCTATTCTCACAATTTTTACTTCAGATTTGCCATAGTATAAAGGGTGTGGGGAATAATCTGGGTGTGGGGAATTGCTTTTGGATTCTACCACAACCAAAATAATAGTAATATGAGATATAAAAATCAAAATTGATCAGTAAAAATGAGTACTCATTTGTTTGTAGGCACACATTATGTATAATTATGTAAGACTGGTATGTAGCTCCCATTCTAAACTCCATGTTCAAGCTTATTATAAATACCTAAATAAAATGAAGTAAGAATTCCTTGTTGTGAAAGCATCCCAAAGCATCTCTGTCTAAAAGCACTAAGTAGCTTCCTGCATGTCTGAGGTTTTCAGATACTATTTTTTTTTTCTCAGCTCTGCATGGTATTGCCATTCAGTGCACATAATAACAAGATACAGTATTGGAAGTACTTAAGGAGTGTTCAGGTATTTAAGGCACCAGTGATGGAAGCCTGTATGTATTTCATGTCACTGTAATCATATTCTCAGCAGTGTTTTTGCACTGTCGTGGCCTCATCATAAGATACTGCAGTTCTTAACGTCTGGTTTCTTGCCACTTGGTTTTCTTGAAACTAATTTGTAGATACTGCACCTAATCAACTGATTAAAGCCTACCTGCCTACACTAGGGTCCTGTGCCTCTTTACACTAATGAGACCTTTCCAGTAACTTTCTTCAAAGTAGAGAAAGGAGAAAAAATACATTCAGCTTAGTTATAAGCAAATTCATATCTGGTTAGTTCAGTGAAAATTCAGCAGCGTTAAATGTGACTATAAGAGTAAACCATAGATAGTGAGCCTCAAGATTCAGTTCTCTCTTCAAGAAAGCAGAGGGTTCCATTTCTCTCTACCTGAGAAATAGTCCTATTTGATTGAGACAACAGAAAGGTAAAAGTCAACATGAGAAACCATCACCTGTCCTCACAGTACTGATGAGATTCCAGGATCAGGAACACAAATGTAACTCAGTAGATATTCTTCAGCTACAGTCTTTCAAATGGGTCATACGGAACTGTTCATGTAGACAAGCCAAAAAGACTGGAGAAAAGTCACAAAGTCCTATGTAAATACTTCTGGTACTACTGTCAACTACTTTCCCGAGAGTCACCCTGCCGTGCCCCCAGCACGGCCAGTCAAGAGAAGCCCTAGAAGTCTGAGCTTCTTTGGAAAGAAAATCTGCTTCTCATCAGCTTTCAGAGTGAAGAAATATCAAGTGGTACTTGTTTTGGCATATATGCTGTAATTTCATAGGCAAGCTTCCCAGAGATTGTTTGATGGAACAGAGAAGCCTCATGGCAGCAGGCCAGCTGGCATCCTCAACAGCACTTCATGATCTTTGGAACCCATGAGAAACAAGCAAAGCTTCCTCCACAGATGGCTATCAGCCTCCTCCTCATCCGTTCCTCAGTCTGTGACTGAAATCAATATTTTCATGGGCAGTTCAAAATTCCAGCTGGACCTTCTATGGACATGCACTCTTCCAGCCTCTGTTTGTAACCATTTCTTCCATTTTCACATGGGCTTAGCCAATGGTTCTTGGTGTTGAAAGTCTTCACCCCCAAACAACATGGATTACACTTTCCAAGGTGAAGTTATTGCATCATCCTGTCTCTTGTCTTCAGTGAACCCTGCTCTCCTTAAAATATCTACCAAAGCAAAAGAAATAAACTTTGCAATAGCAAAGTGACTCAGACTCTGACTTGAAGAACAAATAGTTTTCTAGCTCTGGTTTCTCTATGCCTGCCTTTGGTCCTTGTTCTGTGTCCTGCTTTTGGCTCATCTGGGTTCCTTGAATCCATCCTTCAAAATACAGAAAGAATCAATGGTTTCAGAGAGGGAACTCCTATCATCTGTTGATTAAGACAGTTTGTCTTTCACAGCGCTGTGAAAGCTGAATTTTCATTTTAGACTGGCTATGGGACCACCATATTTGAGTAGAAGAAAAAAATCAAGATTAATCCTATCTTGTAACTAGCTAATGTTACGGACACCCCTCTGGTTTTTGAAAGACTTGCATAGTAAGTCAGAGAGATTGTTGTCTGGGTTTCACTGGGAGTTCAGAGAAATTTACCCATAGATCAGATCAGATTCAACTGGTTTTACCTCCTTCCCCTAAATCTTTCCAACAGTCCTAACACAAGTCCTTACCCCCACGAGAAAGGATTTGCTTCAAACTAGCATATCAGTTCTGTGCATCTGTGACACAAATTACACAACACTTGATAGGCAAATAGGAAGGAATTAACATTTTCTGTTTCTGGGAGTTCAGTGCTCCATCCACAGACCACTTCCGTTATTCATAACTCTACATGCAGATCTCTTAAGTTATTTTGGAAGAGCCATCTAAATATCAAAATGTAAAGTTGTATCATGAAACAGGTTTCAAATACAGTATTTACATTCTTGAAATTTTGTTTTAGAACATCATAATTAAAAGAATACCAAGGGAAAAATCATGTCAAAGCAATGAATAACCGTAATTAGAGGCCTTGCTGTAACCTCTGATCCTAACTGACAGTATTCTTGCAGTTTGGATTAAGAAATACCTGATTCACTTTCATTAAACAATGTTTTATAAGTATTTCCTTCACTGTTTCTGGTTATAACATCAACTTAATTATAAAAAATTGTTTTCCTGGGGACTTTGAAGTGTAAGCAATGGAAATTAAAAAAAAAAACATAATACATCTGTACAAAGGTACCTGCTCTGGGCTTTCTGTTCTCCAAACACACTTTTAAAATGCTGTTCCTTAGTTGTCTTTACAAAATAGATGGATTACAAAGTAATATGGAATAGTGAAAATGTTGCATTTCTGTGTTTTGATATGTATTAAAACTTGTCATCCTTGATTTCTGCTACTATTCAAATATATTTTCTGTATTCTATCACTGTCACTTTGCACTGCAGTATTTCATTTCATTTCACTGAAAACCTTTTATATATGGCCAGGAACAGGACCATCACCGGAAAGCTTATTCTTGGAATATTTCAAGGCTGTTCATGAAAGGGCTATGTGTCCTCTGCATTGAAAATAAATTAGTAGTTCTTTGTCAGACCTCCAACATTGTGTATTTTAAAAATGCTTATTGTTATTTGTAGCTATAGAAGCTTGTGCTTTTATACACTTTGCATACAGTATTCTATATTCTTTAATATAGACATTAGTACCAAATTTCAGTGAATGTAATTTCAATATGTTTTGTGAAATCATAGCATGTCTCAGCGAAGGGTGAAAGAACACTGAGATACAGCCTTCTGACAACATGGTCCAGGAGTAACCCTTGCCTCTTGACAGTGTTGAGGCTTCTGTTGTTGTTGTTAAACCATTGCCACTTTACTAATTAGCTTTTGTCATATTGTCTTTGAACAGCTAAATAACTGAGATCTCTTTCAGGTGTCTTCTCTTTTAGATTAATTGTAAACATCTACCAGCTGGTAAGGACAGTAATTCCTGTAGTTGTTCAGTGGAGCTCCTGAAAGGGTATTAGTTTATTTTCTAAAGCCCTGCTTTACGATTTCTTTGTGACCCCAGATTCTGTGTTTGGATTTTTCCTCTCTCCCTCATTAACAGTGGTTTTATGTGCAATACTTTAAAACAGTAGAAAATTGTAGGAAGTAGAAATCAGCAAAGTGAAATGAAAATAGTCAGCTAATGTTGTATTTCATTCTTAAGATGGCAGTCAAAAGTATGCGTTCATGTAATCCGTAGAATCTTTTTCTATTGTCAATGAGAAAAATTGAAAAGTTTCACTGAAGCCTCTTCTATAAAGGAATAAAAGTTTTCCAGTATTGCACCAACATTTAGGAAAACCAAAAATATTTCTTTCAAAGGCCAGTACAAGTAGGAATAGATGGGTACATACATAAGAAACCTGAACAGATGGTTAAAAAAAATGAAAGTGGATGGCTGAGGAAAGGTCTCTCTGACAGTCACTATTAGAGACGACAGTGGCTGTTAATAAAGCAAAGTTAATTCTATAGCAAGGAGTGAAATATTATTTAATCAGCAGTACTTCATACATAATTCAATTAACTGCCTTCACTCATCAGTATTAATGAGAGCTGGAGCTTGGATTAATGTGTTTGAGCTTCACAACAGCACTCCCAGTCTACTTAAATGCTGCCAATACTTAATAAAGCGCTGCCAATCAAATTACAGTATCTGAGCCGAGTGCATCAATGTGCTGATATTACAAATCATCCTATACTCACATCATTGTTTGCTAATTCCTTATTTATGCTGATCTCTGCACCAAAGAGTTTAATTAGTGTACAGTGGTAGAACACCTTAAATTTCTTATCACTTTCTTGGTGACATTTTTAGGATCATTCAGGTTGTTGAGCAATAACTATAAATGGTGTATCCATGTGCTTTCAGACACATAATTTAAATTATTATCTTTAATCAGACACGTAGATTGCCATAGAGGAATTTCTATTAGTCAGAAAGATAAGGACGCTAAATTAATTTCTGCTTTGGTTCTGAAGAACATTTCTGTTGTGGTCTGTGCTTTTCTAGGCACAACAAAGATCTCACCCTCAGTTACAATGAGCAACCCTGGTCGTGCCATTTGCGGCTGCTAGTACTCCTCCTGCTTTCTCTCACTCCACGAAGAGAGAAAGGACAATGAAGGTTTCCAAAATATTTTCCTCTGCCATTGAGGGATTTGATTCTCAGAAGCTGATGAAGCTGCCTCAGCAGAAGCTGAGAAAATGATGCTTCAGTGTTATGTCATGTTCAGTGCAACCTGTGGCCAACCTCATCTAGGAAACTTCAGAAGAGCTAAGCCCAACTCTTAACAGGACTGCTGAAGGGGGAGGCAGCCTAATGCTGCTTATTCCACCTTTAACTCTTGTGAAATAAATCTCTGCAGCTCCTCAAAATGCTTGGCCATGTTTCAGCTGAGTGAATTGAGGGCCAGATCACAGCATCCAAGAGACTGAACAGCTGAAAAGTTCTTTGAAATGTAAGCTCTGGAAGTATTACAAGCTGTCAGAAGGATCAGAATAAGATAAATGACATTATAGAGAAAACAGATGAGCATGCTTTTTTTTTTACATTTCATTTTAATCTTAAGAAATGAAGATGTCAGAGGAATATAGTTTTTGTATACAACAAGGGCCTGATAGTTTCAGAAGACCACAACACAAGTTTGACAGAAATTTTGTTTAAAAGGCATTTAGAACTGTAGATCATTCAGAAGCATCTTTTGGGGGGGCAGAAAGTTATGTGCAAGTCACAGTCTACAGGGTTTGTACTTGAATAGATTCTACCCTTTACTTTGGCATTTGAAAATGATTCCTGTCATCTGGAGTATGTGAAATCCAAGGAAATAAAAGATGTCATAACCATTCAGTTCCTCAGTTCACAAGGTGAAACCAGCTGAAGCTGAATTCGAAGTGGTGTCATTCTGCTAGGAGCTCTAGCACCGAATATGGCATCAAGTCTCTTGGGGACGAGTGAGGATTATCAAGTGCAGCACAACACAAAAGCATAAGACAGCAGCCAGAATTTCTCAGAACAGAGAAACTGGGTCTATTAAGTACTATGTAAGGAGGAACAATATTTATGCTGTATGTTCACCAAGTAGTGCCATCTGAGGATTTAGCAATTAATCTGAAAAATATTAGGTTAAGATTAAGTTGGATATATTTTAAACACAGAAAATAGTGGAGAACTAAGCCCTCACTTTTTAATAAAGTCAGCACAACTCTTAAAACCTCACCGGTTTGGAACCTTTCCCATACAGTTACTATTTCTCCTTTACCATCTTTTTGATAGGAGTTTTAACAGTGGAAAATGGAATGCTAAGTTGACAGCAAGCATTTCCTGATCCAATATCATTATCAGAACCTGTATCAGGGGTTCAGCACTGTGCAAGTGCCTTGCAGGTGGTAAAAGTTAATGTCTCAAAGGAGCATAAAATGAGCTACGTCCACATTGAAAAAAAGGGGTTTGAATCTGCTGATAAAGTTTTAAATCACACTTTATCCTTTTGGCTTCTATTTAAAATAAAGAAATAAAAACTACCTGAAGGAAAAAGTACAAAGTCTACATAAAATCTGGTTTAGACTAACAAAGAGGCACTCAGGTTTTCAGCCATTTTAAGCACTGAAGTCAGACATAGGACAACCACTTTCTAATTCAATTTCTAAGTTTCATTCGCTTACGGTGACATTCAAAATAAGATTGATCAGAAAAATCAGCAGACAATACATGATGTGGAAAGTGCTAATGAAGTAGTATTTCAAAATGGAAACAGAAGGCTTGGTTATGAATGGACTGCACCAGAATGTTTTCCAGCAGTGGCTATGTTTGTCAATGATATAAAAAACTGGCAGCAAACAAAGCGTTATTGACTTATGAATGATCTAGACATACTCAGTTTAAAAACTAAAGTAGCAGCTGATGCAGTGCACTGTAGCAAAAACAAATATGCCTCTTGCAGTGAGGGGACATGCAGAAAACTCTCTCATTTCCCCATCTGTACTCTTAATAGTAACATTGTCAAAAAAAAACCCCAATGTGTCAGAAGTTTTAATAGTTACCAAAAAAATTAGCAATAGATCCTCCCGCCAGCCTTTTCTACTTGTGAGTTTTATGCCCTGCACAGGGGGAGTGACAGACTCCATGCTGAATGTCACTGTTGGCCATAGCTCCAAAGCCAGCTGTAAATTCACAGATCTCAAGGCTAGAAGATGCTGCTAGATAATGGGTATGGATTTTCTGTACATCATGACTGTGTGTCATCTACCTACCACCTGTACTGAACCTAATAATTTGTCTGAATAAAGCAGTACTCCATAAACTTTACGGCTGAGCAAACAGCATGCTGTTGGCAACATCATACTTTGCTCTCCCTTTCAGCTCATCAAAAGATGACTCAATTACCATTTAAAAGTTTATACTGCCTATGAAGTCAAGGACTGTAGAATTAGTAGTCAGCTTGAATGTGTTCTGAAAAGAGTAAATGTATCTTAATGTGAAGAACTGACAGGTTTACATGTAAATGTTAAAGGACAAGCTGCCAGCCAGTGTTGGTGTTAATTTCAACTAGCATTATGTATACACTAATAACGGGCAGATGAAAATGACGGATTCTGTCAACATTTAAGAGGGGATGTTTGTTCTGGTAATGAAGAAAACACTTGAACAAACCTGCCTAGTTTATGCACTTGCCCAAATTCAGAGACACTCGGAGATTCAAAAGGGAGGAATCTGAAATCACAATTTCTTTTCCTTCTGGAAAAGTCAAGGCACATGGTAGAACAGGTAATTAGAAAAACGTGTGTGAAGGTTCACATATTTTGCTTTCTTGAGAGCTGTGGCAGGTATTTAGCTTTAAGGTGCTTTTATCTACACAGCAAAACTTCAGGGAAGCTGCCTTAATTTTGTGTCTTGTTTATCATTGAGCCAAGCCCCAAATGTTGACATCATCTTATTTAAGGAGTGAAAAGAACTTTACATAGTTTTAAACCTATTTATTGTGCCCAGTGCCCCCTGCTCCTGTACAGTCAGGGGCCAGAACAGTCATTGCCAAATTCAGCATCTGTGGAATTTGTTTTCTAACGAAAAATTTAATAGGATTTCTTTACAATTTAGAAATGCTAATGTACAAGGCATAACAAGAAGTAGGGAAAAGACAATAATTTAAAAACTCTTTTGACAAACTCAAGAATTTCAATTTAAATAAACCTCATTCATGACAATATGGGGATGCATGTACAGATTGAGAAGCTAAATATATTGAATTTCCACATTTCCATCCATAGATTTTTTTTTTCCTTGTGAGAGTGTTATTAAGTGTTAGCTATGGAGCATCCTGTCAGATGCTGAAGTTTAAAGGCAAACATTCAAAGATCTTTTTATGGCTGAGTTAGGAAAGAGTTGAGTATTGAAGTATAAGAGCAGACAAAGTAGACAAGCTATCTGCATTCATCTGCCAACAAGGTAATGCACTAAAACTTGCCTAATAGATGGTTTGTTACAATCAAAGTTTCATGCACCTTAGACTACAAGAATAAATGAAATGTAGAGCATTCAGCTTAAAAATAAACTAAATAAGAATATATCCCGTGTATCTCAAATTAAGGTTTGGATTTTTTTATATAGAGGCTAGAAAGTTGCAGGAATCATCCTAAATCTTTTATGTTGCTTAAAAGCACATTGTGTCAGGGATCTAGGGGGAGTTCATATCGTATCTCTGAAATTGAAATTATTTTCTCCTAGGTTTGGGTGTACTCACTGAGTGATTTTCTCATCGATTGGGTGTCCATTTTCTTTGCAATACCAAAGTGAGTTTTCAGGGATCTCCGCGTCCATCTGGTTTTACATGACTGTGAATGAGATCTCCAGCAGAAGATCTGAGAAGCACTTTGTCCTCCATTGCAGAGGGACCAACTATGATTTCACCAGGAAGTGCAGCTCATGAGTATTTAGAAGTAGCAGCTAGGTAATGCATGTGTAAAAGAGCCACCTCTAGCATACCCACAATGCATAGTTCCCAGGAGGAAGCTTGAGTCTATCAGAATGTAGTGGGTTTTTAACACTGTTAACACCTGTTAAATGTGAGCTTAATGCGTCTTCAGCCTATGGAAAGTAGCAGTTGCCTTGGAAGTAATAAGTTTGTTTTGACTGCAGAAAACGAGGTTCATCTGCTTAATGAGTTATAGAGTGTTTTCAGACATTTAAGGCATTAAGTGTTACCTCTGGGAAGAGAGATCTTAAAGAAACTTCACTAGGGTACAGAAACTGTGCTTCCTACTTTTTCAAAGAGATTTCTGCAACAGGAGACTGCATAATCACTGGCATCTTTGGAGATAGCCAGGCAGGTCTGTGATGACTGCTGTGGACTTGTGCATTAGGCAGTCCATCTGAACTGCTTTATCCAGACAGCATTGCGTAAGAACTTTTGATTTAAAATGCATCAAACACCCCTTGATGGCAGCAAGAAGCTTCGGAGCATCAGAGAAGATATTTCCCAGAGGTTACAGTTTATGGAGTTTTGTCCTGGAAACTGGAGAGTATTCTTTAAAGGAAGACAAACTGAAGATGGGCAAACTCAACTGTGTGAACAAATGTAAAGATTCTTCCTCAGCCACCGGCAATTATCCCCTCTTTTTAAAAGGTTGTGTCCACTTAGATTTTATATGCTACATAGCAAAAATAGAACATGGATGAAACAGGCCAAAAAGCAGAAGCTAGAGGGAATTTGAGGGACTGTAGAAGACATTAAGCGTAAATTTGGAATTAGATGTGGATAATTTTAGTATCTTTTGGCAAGTGATGTGTATTCAGAATGTATCTTAATTCAGGGAAACACTTAACTGCAAGCACTAACTGTATTTTAATATTTTTTTTCAGCCAGAAAAGAAAGGGATGGCTTTATAAATATGGCTTTTCTGAGGAAAAAAAGAATGTTTTGCTGAAGAAGTGATCAGAATTTTTCGAAATACACACAGAATAAACAAGAGGGAACTTTAGATAATCTAAAACTGGATGTTTTCCATCAAAAAGCCCTGCAAGACATCCATTTTGATTCATCAAGAATAAAACTGTTTTCTGAAAAGCCAGATAATTTGCTATTGTTAGCTACTACTTTCTTGTTAGGAAATATTCAGTGCTCAAATTGTTTCGTTTTGAAGCTGTTAAGATTTTCAAACTTGGGATGTATTGCCAAAGAATCATCACACTGAGGTTTCAAAGGAGTGATTATAACTAAAAATCACAATCATAGCAAATCAGTGGAGTAACAAGAACCAGGCATTGTTACGGTTCTGAAATCTCACACACAAATATAGCAAAAAGTATTACTTCACATCCTAAGACGGAGCAGCAAATCCCTGGGCCAAGTCCCAAAAAATTATGTATAGACACCACTTTCTTATCAAATTGGCCACAGTTAATGCTACAGAAAATAAATTAATACTCCTCTTGTACATTAGGTAGTAGGCTGGTTGTAAGTGGTCCAGGAATTGTCATTATATTGCTCTGCTGGTTTCCTTTGGCAGCATAACAGATATATCCGTTACCCGAGCTGACAACAGCTAACAGTGCAGAACAAAGAAAAAGCATCGCTGTTGATGTAGGTGGAGCTTCCAATGACAGGTGCCTAACCGTGAAACTCACTCTGCCCCATTTCTCTTGAACCACAATTAAACAGCAAGATAATCCTGGGTAGGAAAAAAAGTTAAGACTTTGGGAAGACAGTGTTGGTAACACTGGCCATGAAATTTGTTTTGCTGAGGTCTTTTGATTCATGTTCACCTTCTTACTTAGAAGGTATTTCTGAAATAAGCACTTTCCATTTTCCTTGTAACATATTTGGCCTTTTCTGTTAAAGAAAGGCATGCAGACTGGAGTAAGTTTAGTCACTGCACATAGCTTATAGTTGCTAAAGCACTGTTGCTCTTCTGCTAAGATGAATGCAAACCAAGAGGGATTTTTATTTCAATGTGTACCACTACAGCAAAATTTCTACACCTCTTTGAAAAGCAGGGTAGAAACTGAATTGTTTTGATTCTTGAAATATCTTTCTTAAAGCTCAGACAGAAAAGTTATTGTGCATGTTGTTGTGAGAAATAAAGACAGAAAGCTTTTCTTGAAAGAAAAAATTTCTGTTTGTCCTGTCAAGTCTCAAAAAATCATTCCGTTTCCTTTCTGCCTGGGATGGTGCAGAAAGTCAGTTAAGTAAACCAGAAAGAAATACAATTTTCATTGTAAGCCTGGTGTTTACTTTTCTTTATTTGGTCAGACCATGGTGGAAGAGCTAAAGTTTACTCTCAACAAGTTATGGTGAATGGGTATTTTTACATGGCAATTTTAATAGTATTTATGATTACTGACTTAACTATGGTAGCTTTGTGTTGGAGAAAGTTTAAACAGAAGCGAGAACACTAAAGACAGCTAATCTGTATTTACTAAGCCTTCTGGGCATTACCTCTATTAGAAGTGCATAAAGAACACTAAAGCACATTGCCAGATACCTAAAACACATAAGGCGCTTATGGAAAAGTAAGCATTACATTCATGATTAACACAGTTTGTGTTCGCTTTGTCACCGAGAGCGCAAATTGAAATCATGTCAACTAACACTAAATGTATTCAGATCAGCTAATATAATTCTTGTTTAAAAGGAGTACTTTATTTTCTGCTAGTGTTGAAGCCAGACACTGGTGCACTGATGGAAGTTACTGATTAATATGTGGAACCCGTTTGTTATAGTTCTAAACGACCTTCTGACAGGTGTGGGGTCTCTGTTGGGTTAGAGAGAAAGTTCAGTATGTTTATTCAACTAATTGAAACTAAAACTGAAAAAATCAAGTGGGAGTTTAAGTCAGAAGAACTTTTTTCTTCAAAAAAAAATTAGGTAGGAAAGGTTAAGAGCTGGTAGTTCCAAAGCCTAAGGAATTACAATGAACTAGTTCAGTTAGTCCTATTTCCAGGATTACTGTCTTCATATTTTGATTGCTAAAATATCAGCAAGCCTGTGACAGAGGTTGACTTAAATTTGCATTTTCAGTGATTATAAGGCTATAGATTTTTGCATCTTGGCAATGTTCTGTTGAATTATCTGGTGTATTTGCTAATCATATTTGTAATAAATGTCAGGGTTTATTTAGGAGCTTGGATCTGTAAGAAGGTACTTTTGACATTAGTCAGCTCTGCAGCCTCTCTCATGTGCATGGCCATAAATTTTCTACTCCATCTGGATGTAACCATGTAACACTTTTCTTCCTAAACTTCTTTTTCTCAAGGAAGGTGTGATTTTATTCTTCTGCTGCTAGAAAGACCATCAAATGCTGTATCCACAGGCTGAAATTATTCAGAAAATAAGATGTATTTGGTTCTGTGTGAAGGTCACAAGTAATAAAGCCTCCAAGGCACTATCTTCCAATGAATCTTTGCTGCCAAAAAGGCAACATACATTATCTTTTACACATCTCCCTTGCAAGCAATTGATGCTCATTTCTTCTGAGCTGCTCCAGGCTCTGGCAGAGAGAGATAGGCTGTCGGGAGCATTCTGGAGCTATGGGCTCTCCCCATGACACGCGTGAAGTTGATCATTGTCTTTGTGCCTGGGAGAGATTTTACGGTTCTGCATTCTGTGCATTGCACCTCTGGCTTCTCTCCATTGCTTTGCTAAAATGCATTGGGTGCTGCTGTGATGCTCTGCAAGGTGGAGCAGTTGCCTTGCAGATTGGATGGTGCTCATGCACTGCTGTATCTCTCACATAAATAGTGTGCTTGCTACCATCATTTTTCATAAGCTGAAATAAGTCATTACAAGCCACAGAAAGAAAATGTGACATGGCTATTGCCTTACAAACCTATGCCACCTGCCAGCACCAGTCAGATGAGCAGCATTTTTTGTAGTGCTCTGTTTGACACTAGTATGAGACATGCATACACACCCACAGCTTAAGAAAACAGTTAGCTAATGAAGGGTTCTGGAAAGATCACTGCTGTGCTAAACAGCTTTTCAGTCAAAGTTTGTGGAGTTGCTAGTTGGAAATAATAGAGGGTTCCCCTTGCAGTGGCTATTTGATCTAACCTTGAGCACACACCTGACATTCACAACTCAGTTACTCATGTTGGCTTTCCACATCAAGGCAGTGCCCTTCCATTTTCATGTGCTGACAACAGCGTAGCAGCACATTTCCAAACCCTGTCTTACATCAAGAGGGAGCACCCACTCATTGCCCATCACCTGCATCAATCAGAGCAAGTCTGATCTTATGATTCAGTCGCTAGGTTGAGTTGTGCATCTGACTGCAGTCAGAAGCTTTCAAAGGAATTTAGGGGAGTCGCTCTTTGTATCTTTATATGAATGTGTTAAGTGAGATCCAGCAGGATCAGATTAGAAACAGCAATAGCAGCCTATCAAAGTCACACAAGAGTACAAAAGTGTCACCCCATAACACTGAGGGGAGACAGTTCCTAAAGATGGAGGGTAAAGAGTATCCATACTGTTCTGGCACTTTGGCTTACACTAACAGTCTCCTTGAGCTGTTTTCAAGTAATCCTCTCTGGAGGCTGATCCACAGGGTAGCCCGTCCTGTGGGGATACTCTGACCTGATGTTCAGTCAGTCCTACAGCTACTGGCCTCCTGCCAGCAGCTGGGAGACTGCCACGACACAGCCCTGCCTTACTGCACAGCTTCCACGCGTGTCCTGCTCTGGCTCCTTCTTCATGTAATCCCTGGCCTGTTCTCCCCCATCCAGCAGAGTCATTTACAAGGAGACTGGAGACACTGAACTCGGGGGAAGCACTAATCACGTCCTGCCTCTTTCAGGTCCCTGGCACAAGTTGCAAACCCTTTAAGAACACATGATCTGCCCGCTGGTGGCTAATTTTAGGTGGAAGAATTATGACAATACCTTGGCATGGTTTAAGTCACTGCTTCTGATTTAATGGTATATTGTAGCACTCGAAGGCCTTTTCTTAAATTCAAACATTTAAAAGAAGTTGTGCATGACCTGGTCTTACATACATTGATTATGCAGCACCAAAGATCTAGTAATTAAGTAAGATAGTTATATATTTACCTATTTTTTGAAGAAACTTGATTTAAAATGTAGACAGCAAAAGGATGCGAGCAGAGATCAAAACCTGTATTCTGTGCTAAGTTCAACATAAATTTTAGCCCTTACAGGCTGAATCTGTAGCTGCTGAAATTTAAAGCTATCTTCATTTTCACAAAGTACGCAGAATGACAGTGGATCAGTGGGCACCTCGCCTCACCTACGCACAGCCCCTGTGCTCTGCACTGCTGTCTGGATTCCTGCCCATATCTATTCCCCTCACATCCTGCACACTCTCCTCCCTTTCTCCACTCCCAAACAATGCCTATAGTATTTATTTGGTTGCTTCCCCTGCCCCCCTTTCTTTTTCGGGGAGTTGGAGGGGTTTTGTTGTTTGCAGACAAAACCAGCTTAAGAATCTTCCCAGTCACCCTGTCTGATGGGAGTGCTGCTGAACAGTCCTCTGTATTTGACTGCAAATACAGAAACTTCAAAGTAAATGAGAAAACGCTTACTGGTATCATTAAATACACATTTCAGTGAGTATTTAAGAACCTTCACAGCCCTGTGAAAACCAATATATTTGCAAAATGTTTCCTCACTGACAGCAGAGCTCAGCAGTTTCATTTGCTGTATCTCTGTCCGAAAGCAGCCTCAGCAAGATCAGCAAGGTTGTTCGGAAGCTCGGCTTCACAGCAGAATTCAAAACTGAATGCATTAACAGACCAAAAGGTTTGAAATATGACCTTGTCATTGACAGAATTCAATGTATTTGAGCAATGCATATGGCAATTAATCCAATGGTAGTGGATTTCCTAATGGCAAGTTCATAAAGGATATTAAAACAGAAAACTTGTTTGAACAATAGGTGCACAAAACCTTGAGTAAGCGTATAGTATTACAGAATCACAGAATGGTAGGGGTTGGAAGGGACCTCTGTGGGTCACCCAGTCCAACCCTCCTGCTGAAGCAGGGTCACCTACAGTAGGCTATAGAGGACCTTGTCCAGGCAGGTTTTGATTATCTCCAGAGAAGGAGACTCCACAGCCTCCCTGGGCAGCCTGTGCCAGGGCTCCGTCACCCTCAGAGGGAAGAAATTCTTCCTCATGTTCAGCTGGAGCTTCCTCTGCTTCAGTTTGTGCCCATTGCCCCTTGTCCTGTCGCTGGGCACCACTGAAAAGAGTCTGGCCCCATCCTCCTGACACCCACCCTTGAGATATTTATAAGTATTTATGAGGTCCCCTCTCAGCCTTCTCTTCTCCAGGCTGAATAAGCCCAGTTCCCTCAGCCTCTCCTCGTAGGGGAGATGCTCCGGTCCCCTCGCCATCCTTGTAGCCCTCCGCTGGACTCTCTCCAGTAGCTCCTCATCTTTCTTGAACTGGGGAGCCCAGAACTGGACAGAGTACTCCAGATGGGGCCTCACTAGGGCAGTGTAGAGGGGAAGGAGAAC
>Ga0065711_1001298_pt1 | contig 71875 bp, 33 predicted proteins | sample Hoacrofraction12_FD_59098 | JGI IMG/M metagenome (GOLD analysis project Ga0065711, IMG submission 59098) | Hoatzin crop microbial communities from Cojedes, Venezuela - Epithelial fraction 12 v2 (version 2) | ecosystem: Host-associated > Birds > Digestive system > Esophagus > Crop | place... | reverse complement strand
TCTTTAAAATTATGATATTAAATAGTTTGGCTGAACGAATTGGTTTGGCGCTCAGATTAACATAGTGGCCAATAGAAGTCAGGTCCTTGTGAGATCAAGAGATTATATTTAAAGTAAAAGATCTGATTCATTTATTTTTATAGTGAATTTCTAGTAATTATGGCTGCAGAGAAAAGCTAGAAGAGATATCCTTGCATAACCATACATCAGTGTTTACTGAAGTCTTTAGAAAACCTAAGCTAGTAGCTATGAGGCCACGGATCTTCTGTTCACTTAGTATGACAAATGCTGGAGAGGACTTGGTGTGTGGCAGGGAAAGAACAGAGCAACAGGGTCAATCCATGTCATTTGGATTGTCTGGACTGAGCTACAGCCTTATTTCCTGCCTTTTTTTGTTGTCTCTTTTTGCAAAAGAAATAATCAGTTTTCTGCTCTTAGGAAAGTGAGAGATGTTCAAAGTTCGGGGTAAGTAAAAAATTAGAAACTAGATATAAACTAGGATGTTTATCTCTCAGTGTTCCTTGACTACCAAATCACCTTAATTTATTCCTTGCAAAGTCTGCTACAGCAACACGTTCAGTGCTATTACATCTGCTCAGAGCTTTGAATTACTGACTTACAGTTCAGCCTTGTGTGGCTGAGAATGTTTCAGATGAACCCTTAAACTTGCCTACCTTGCATTTATTTGGTTATGTGATTTGAAAGACGAGCTCATGGAAATGCCATGCCCTTCTTCCTTTTGTTGAGCTGTCTCAGAGCACCATCTGCCTAACATACCCCCAGTGCACTAAGCATGCCTACGAAGTGATCATCATGCTTCGGTATGATCTATGGGATGATCTTCTGACATCAGGTTTTTAGCATCACAATATGAAGATTATGGTCTTGAGGTCACCCCTAACACTGCATAGACATAGGACTCATGCATAGTTCCTGTCAAATGCAAATATAACACCTGAAGAGGTTGGAGGTTTTCTGCTCTCCCTTCTGCCTCAGGATGCTATTAATTCTATATTAATATCCTGGGCAATGAACTTCCATGGCTGAGCAGCAAACACTGAACTAAATCAATGACCTTTATTAAGTGGGTGGTCATAACTGTAGACATACCTTTGGTATGCCTATAGGAATGGAGGTTTCTAGTTCACAACTTTAAGGTCTTTCTCTCTTTCCCTTCCCATACGATTGAATGAACAAACTGGTTTATGTGCTGGTTACCACATTACTGCTTTCTGACACCTGTGGGGATGGTATACAGATATGCCAGGCAAAACAAGACGAGGGAAAAACTAGTAACTTCCTGCAGTCCAGCATTGAAGGAATAGTACAGGATGAGTTTAGATCCTAGAGTATGTGTAGCAACACCCATGCTTTTATAGAAACCTCAAAACATATGGGTACAAATGGGCAGCAGCAGGACACCTAGTGCTTCATCCCTGCCCTTTCAGAAGACCAACGCCTGCTGAGGCCCACGGAAGAGCTGGATACTTCTCTCTCCAGAGAGGCCAAAACCTGTGCTTAGGAGTGTGAGGCAGAAGGAAGACTCTTTGTGTTGTCCTCACCCTCTGCCTTCTAAATTGATGGTGATTCACGTTTATTAAGTCCTTTGCAGTTCTATTTTTAAGAATGCATTAAACCAGTGCTATTCAACTGGTGCTCTTTAGACTCCTGCTGATCTGTAAAACCTCGGGAAGTACCTCATGAGATAACTGTAAAGTGTGTTTCAAAAAAATCAGATCTGCATACATTTCTATGCAGTTAGCAGATTTGCGTCTGTGCTGTCAGCAGGTGTAATCGGAAGCTGGGTCTTGATTGCTCTTCATGCCTAATTAAATAGTTTGTAATTATAATGGTGAAAATATGGTTTTCTAAAACACTGAAATTCTGTTTACCTAAAAGCTTACTGTTCCTAAACCATCCCTCTCCACAACGACCAAACCAATAGTGGAACAGAAGAAAATTAATGTAAGAATGGGGGGCTTATTATTTTGTCTCTTTCTTCAGCCTGCCCCAAAAGTTAGCTAGTCTTTTGATGAGAATATTTGGAGACACTGCTTGTATTTTTTAATATATGCCAAACAGTAGAAATCCAATTCCAGTGAATTCCAATGTTGAACTAAGACTGGAAGGTTTGCATGTCATTCATAGCAAAGTCATTTGCTTTATCACACCATGCTCAACACAGCTGCTCATATCAAGTTTCTTCTCTCAAATCCTTCAACACTGCTTCTTCCCCACTTCCTTCTGCACATTAACATCTTTTCTCTCCCTTCTTATTCCCAGTAAACATTGACTCTCTATCCTCCATCAATACACTCAGACAAGTAAAACTACACCTCTCTTTTAGCAGTTGTTCACTTCTGACTGTGCTTCCTGATCTCTTATGTCTGAACACTGTTAATGCCATCTACTTGAAAACATCGCCAATCCTGGTTCTTCTTTCTCCTTTTAAGTCTACTTTCTCCTTTTTTCTTTTCCTTGTCTCTTCCTGATCTCCTGGAATACCTGTTCCTCCTATTTACTGCTCACTGCTGCCCACTGACTCTTCCACTCTTACTTCTTTCTTGTCTTTACACAAGCTGAAAACTGGATTTCCCAAGTTTGTGTTCTTTTAGCGACCATTCTTTTTACAGCAAGTCCTGCTTCCCACTGCATTCTTAGCCACACCATCCCTAAGAGAAGTGAGCGAGCTCTTGAACGTCTGTCCTTCTGCTGTCATCTAGATCTTCCCCTCCTTTCTCAATAATTTTTAAAACTTTAGAGGGGCAGACTGAAAAAGGCAGTATATATCTCCTAATTTGTACATTAAAATACATCGTAGCTCTAGCACAACAACAAGCTCTGTGAAGCGTAGAGGGTATGAGAGTACTGATACCTGCCCGGACAAAAGGTAGAATACCTCCAGAGTCGACTTCATATACACCTGACTGCTGCTCGTTAACATTTATTGTCACCAGAACTTACTCTAGCATGTGGGGTTGTAATGTTTCTTTCCTTTTGTTTTTTGGTGGTTTTTTTTTTTTTTAGAACTGGGGATATCACATACTGATATTGCTGCTCTGTTTGTTGCTGGTTTTGTTTTTGTTTATGTATTAGTTCTGTCTATACTAATTAATGTTTCTGGTGTTAATGTCCTCTGGCATAAAACAAATCTCCATAATGTTGTCTCTTTCCTTCAATATTCCTCATCTCCCCCTTGCAAAATATCCTAAATTTACACCATGGTTTTTCTTACATTGTAGCTCCCCCACAGTTTGTGGTGAGACCACGAGACCAGATTGTAGCCCAGGGTCGAACAGTGACTTTTCCTTGTGAAACTAAAGGAAACCCCCAGCCAGCTGTTTTCTGGCAAAAAGAAGGAAGCCAGGTAAGTTATAAGCACCCTGTAACTCTTTCAAGCCTTTCTAAATAGTTACATTGTTAATTTTTTAGGAATGTTTTTTATATTGCCTTTCACAGAGTCTTTTAATATTTCACAGAAATTTGTCTTTTAGACTATCACTATTCTCTACTGACATTTTTGTTGCTGTTTTTTTAAAATATTAATATTGTGAAGAACTCAAAGGACATTGAAGTTGGTGAATCTTGTGTTAGGTGCTGTATAAAAGTATGGAAAGCAATAGTGTGTGTCTTAAAGACTTCTTATTCTGAAGCCCCCAACAAACAGGTGGGTGAGACAAACATAGTAGATAAAAAGGTGTGATTCAATTTTTAACTAATCAGAGTCAGTAATTACAGTTCACAATCTGTCTAGACACGACCAAGCAGATATGTATCTAGCAAGCTGATTTGCATTGGCGTATTCTCATAGTGCATACGGATATAGGTTTTGAACATGCGGATGCTTTCTTCAACAAAATTGTCTCAGGAAATTTCTGAATCTGGTTTTGGAAATATTTCCCTAATCCCTATTGTCATTTTTTGAAAGCAGAATTTCTGATCTAGCAGTCAATGTTGCCATCAGCCAGTACTAACTTCTGTGGCTTAATATTTGAATGTCATGCCACAACATTTTGTTACTGCTGTTGCTGTATTGGCACTGTGTTACAGCAGAATTCAGGCTTTCTCACTTTCAACATACAGTTCATGTTAGTGCGTTAAATTTACACACTGTAAACTATGTGCCACATTCTCTTTTGCAACTGAGAAAAGATTAAAAGGGGCAAATGGATGCCCAACGACAGTACCTTCTGCAGCTCCCTGGTGGAGCCTGTCATGGCTGTGTCTGTCTATGTACCCATACTGCATACCCTTCTCCGTTGGCTAAATTAGTCTTTTCGGAGCCCTGTGCTGCTTTTTCCCATACAGTGATACGTGAGTTAACTGAAGTATCCACACTACTGTGCTGTGCAGTACAGATGTGTCTTTTGTCTCATCTGGAGGCATTGTGTGTACCAGCTCTGTTTGCGGAGACCTGAAGCAGAGATCTGCTGCTCTGCCCCACCCGCTTGTGCTTCACCTTCTCGCGAGGTCAGATAGGTGATCCAGAACAACAGGACCAAGGCTGACCGCACTTTGTGCTCTGTTGCATTTGTGGCTTACAAAGATATAACACTATTACTTCATGAGTGTGAGCTTGTATGAATGGAATCTTAATCCTCAGTGTGTTTCTTTTCGTGCATTATTTGGAGAACTTTAGATCTAGGCTACACGGATCACCTGCTTCGGCAGGAGGGTTGGACTGGATGACCCACAGAAGTCCCTTCCAACCCGTACCATTCTGTGATTCTGTGATTCTGTGATCACATCCTGGAAAAGCACAATATTGTGAGCCTCACTAAGGTGAAAATTATTCCAAGGGGAAAGTAGAATAGCGTACTGAAATTAAAGTAGGAAGTACCAATGTGCTAACAAACATTTCAAAACCCTTCCTTGTAGAGCATTTTAATAACATGGTAATGTTTATGTAAAGTGAGCTTATAGTGTCACACTTGAATCTAATAAAGTGGACATCCATCATGCTGTAATAAAGAGAAGAGCTTCTAATTAAAGTAGGACATCATTTGCAGGATTAAAGTCATTTAGCGTAATTGAAAAGTGTTAATACTCTATTTTATCCTCTTCCATTGGTATCACTTCAAGGGTAAAAACATTTTAAGGTGAAAATGCATCTTGTGTCTTTAATTGAATGTTATTACCTACTGATTGTACCATGTTGAAGCTGTTTAATTACAAACCTGGAAAATTAATTACCATATTGAGAACCAGATCCCTGAGGGTTAGGATGGTCTTTTTTGGCAAATAAATGCAGCATAAAAATTGATACCTACATAGTTTATAATAAACCTTGAAGCATAGCTCAATGTGATTCACTGCACCCCAATGTTAATCTTAATTGAGCATCAATGAAGTAACACAGGTTAGTGTTACTGTCTCAATATACAACTTGCCAGGTTTTGCAATAAGACACCATAGAATAGGTGTTTTCATATACTGTATATCATCATACAAATCTGAAGGACTGTATTTTGGCCAAATTAGGCATTGTCCACTGAACATATATGACTTTTCACCTTTGCGTGCCTGGCTGTAAGTTGTTGCTTAGCTCTACAGTGCTTGCTTCTGCTTTTAGTCGAGGAACTGTTTGCAGCACCATTGTTAGTGTTCACAGTAATATTATGTAGTCATGTTAGCCCACTCCAGTAATTGTAGGGCATTTTTCACTGTGAAGGCATTTCTCGATCCTATGTTTCTGAGCACAACCAACTGAAAGGGAGGAGAGCTGTTCCCTCCTGCGTCATGTTTTGTGACAACTTTGGCATACACAGCTGGTCCTTCGTACTCTGAAGCATTTTTCCCAGAGCCTAACAGCTGCCCACCAATGAAATGCACCAAGGCAGGGTGTGTGTAGCCTTTCGAATCTCTAGTTTAAATTATTCCTTGGGACAAATTCAGTAGTATTACATCAGGGATGACTCTGGTCTCCCTGTTTGCAACCCAGCATGCCACAGTTGCACCCAGATAGCAACCTGATGGCTAATTAAAACCAGAGAAATTGTAAAAAAATTTTAAGAGGGGTTGTACTGTAATTTAGGACAATTTATAATTCGTAGTTATCTGGTCTTTGAAGAGAGGAGTCATGAGACTGATGAGCTCCTCCTGAAGTGTGGAACACTCACTGGCATGTGGTAGCTCTCAAGTACAGATAAGCCCATACTGAAGATAAAAAGAAGGGTAGCCTCCCCTTTCTAACACAGTGATGAAGAGGATTCTGGATCTTTTTCCTCTTAAGAAATAGGAGCTTGATCCTTGTACTGTCTTTTACGTTGTATTTCTTTTTACACTTTGCATAATGAGTGATAAATGAAATCAAGCTCAGCCACATCAAAATTCTCTCCTTTCTCATAAAATTTAGCGGTGTTTTCGTAATACACTCATTCAGTAGTTTATTCTGAATGTTTCAAGGCAATTCAGAAAACAGGGCAATTTTTTGAGACACAGTTAGCCCAGCAGCCTGAAGTTGTCTCCAAATTTTCACACTTTTTTTTTTATTGAATCTGACATGTTTACTGGGTGCATATTGGTTTTTGAGGAAAAATTTGATATGAAATATTTCTTGAACACTGACATTGAAAGGGGTAAGGGGAAAGACTCATCCTAGGTGACAAGTAGCCTCATAGGTTAGTACAATTATAAGGATACCTGGAGTGTCGGATCATATTTAAAGCACATGTCTCTCCTTTTATTGCCAAAACCGAAGAGATAAAAGTGAGAGTTTCACTTCAAAGCAGAAGTTTTTAAAACCCAAGTTTGTTGCTTCTCATTTCCAAATCAGTTTTTGTAAGCCATTAAGGTCTACACCAGAAGAAGCAGATCTACAGAAAATTCATTTAATACCCTACTCTATGCTTTTAGATTTTATTTTAGCCCGCATAGACAAGCTTAAAAGTTAGCAGGGAGTTGTCATTAGAAAGCACAGCAGAGCTATACAGAGCTGCAGTAATGACTGAAAGCTTATCATAGTATGATACCAGTGTGTTGGGCTATTCCTGATACAAACAATTGTATTTTTCAGAAAGGCTTGTTTGGCTGACATAAAAGCCAGACAGGATTTACTGTTGTTTGATTATTTTTTAATCTGTTCCCCTTTCTGTTTCATTGGGCAATGCTGCTGATGTTTTCACATTGCCTTCCTCCCTTTTCCTGCTCTTTTTTGTTCACATCAAGAGCTGTGCCAGACAATGTAACTTTTTCCTTGAAAACACAGCCCTCACCGCTAAAAGCTTTGCTGTCCTTTTCTGTATTATTGATTCATTCAGTTCTTCATCATATGCAATGACTGCTACATCCATTCCAGTTATTGTTATTGACATCTCTCTTTTCTCCAACTCAGCCCAAAGGCAAAAGCTAATCTCCCTGTTACGCGCTAACTGATGTCTTATACTATATGATTTTTTTTTTCTCTCTGATGATTTCCACATCAGATATATACCCTTTTTCTTCACCCTCAAGGCTCTGTGCTGCTTTTCTCCTTTGGTATATCCCAGTTTTAATTTCCTTTTACTTCTCTTTTAAGAACTCATGCTCTGCCAGCTTCTCCTACTTTTTGACCTATTTGTATCTTCCTCCCAGCTTTTTTTCTGTGCCAGGATCTTACTTTCTCCTTTGCCTAGAACATATTCGCAGTCAAGCAATAGTGCTGTGCTCCCTCAAGTCCCCAGGATTCAATTCGTTCTACTAGTTTTTCTAATGTTTACTGTAGTATTGTGTCCTCCTGTTTTGATAGCCAGTTAAGTATAGTATTACAATTAAAATCAGAATGAAGATGAATGTGTCACCAATACAAATCACTCAAGTGTGATCACTGGAAAATTTCTCCTTGCCTCAACCCCCTTCCAGAAAACACCACTGTGTGCTGTCAAAAGGCTGTTTCTAATTTAAACTGCAAGTTGCCCAAGGCAGGGAAGGCTAGCTCTATGTGTTCATAAAATCATAACCACACTTACTTGTTCTTCTAGTTTATATATAGTACTTTTAAGGAACTTTCATTGTCTCTCTAGCTGAGGGAAAAGTGGTGCTTTTGTGTTTTGAATTGATGTGAGATGAACTGTCTTTGCAGAATCTACTCTTCCCAAACCAGCCCCTCCAACCCAACAGCAGGTATTCAGTGTCACCAACCGGAGACCTCACTATTACCAACATTCAGCGGTCTGATGCAGGCTACTACATTTGTCAAGCACTGACGGTTGCTGGAAGCATTTTAGCAAAGGCTCAGCTGGAGGTTACTGATGGTAAGCTATAGAAATTCCTATTGTTTTTTCCTGTCAAAAGTATTTTAAAAGCTGTGTAAATAAAGGCATATGAGATCACATAATTCATACAAGTAAAAAGACAATTTCATACAGAAAATACAATGAAAAAGGGTCTGTGTGCAATTTTCTGTGGTATTATAAAGGCATTGAAGTTTAGTTTGCCTTTTGGTTGCTTTCTGGAGGGTGCTTAATAACACAAACAAGGTAAAAACCAGCTTAGAATAGGGCTGGTGAGAAAGAAAACTTCTCAGTTCACTGGAGCTAAAATATGACTGCAAAAAATATTGTGAAGAATTAATAGGTTTGTGATTAATGCAGTGAACTGGGATGCAGAATAATCAGGCTCAATTCCCACCTCAGTCCCAGTTTTCAGTATTATCTTAGACAGCTAGTTTGGGGATCTGGCCTTAGCTCAAATAAATCAACACCATTGCCTTGAACTTACTGGAGTACTGTTGGTTTAGAACAGCTACAACATGTAGCCCGTTAGTCCCTGTGGCAATAAGGCACCGAGATATTTCCTTACCTAAGAGCAGTATTCTAAGAATTTCTCAGTATGGTTAGATGTGAAAAGAGAAGTGTAAAGACACAGGTAGGGTTTTCAGGAAAGGAAAAGCACTGCATTATCTGTCTTGATCTTTTCCATTTCAAAATTTTGGGTTTGAAAGTTATCCTACCTGGAAGTTTTCCTTACTCTATCTGCAAACATGAATCCTTTTCATATGTCAGGAATCCTGTTGATATCCCTCTTCATCCTATTGTGGATAGAAGACAGTTTACGTCCTTTAATGGTAATACGAGAAGATTGTTGCATTCGCTGGCATCATTATTCCTTGTCTTAACTGACTCATTAAATATCTCCTGACAGACTTTGATGAATTTTTTCCATTAAAACTGTTGTTATATGCAGAGGTCTACTTTTACTGTTCCCTTAGAGACCTGCCTGCACCATGAAAGTTTGAAAAGATGTCGAAATCTGAATAATCTGGCTTTTCGCAAGAGCACATTCATCACAAGTGACAGGTAGAGAGGTTCAGGCTCACGTTATAGAGGTTTGAGCATTAATTTGATGCCTTTTCTTTGTTTTCCAAAAGCTGTCTATATTTTTATGACAAGGGAAGATAATTTCTGCCATATCCTTGCATCTTTACAAGCACATTGCTTTTCTATAAAGTAGTTTCTGGACACTAAAGGCTAACCTTCGCTCTTCAGTCTCTTTAAGTTCTTTTTCTCACAGTCTATGACAAAATGATGCATTTTCAGTCAATTCAAATTTAAATGTAGATTAAAAGGTCATTTAAAATTAATGGAAAGGCAGTATTTTTTAATATCTGTCCATAGCACTGCCTGATTCAGTGCCATGACTATGATTGGAATAAATAGAACACACAAACATTGGCTAAGAGGACATTGAGCTGTTAATGGTTGCACCTGCTGATGCTGTACAGATTTATTGCAACAGGGGCCAAGAGGATCAAATCAGGTTCAAGGATATTAGTGATGAGAAATTCTTCCTTTTGACAGACAAAACCTGTGGTCTATCTATTTCCTGTATGTGGGAAAAAAATAATAAATCCTAATGACCTCTTTGGAATTTTTGTTAGTTTATTTAACAAGTCAACAGAAAGATCACAAAGATGTCCCTACTACAATGCAAACTCAACTACAGTTAATTCTGATGAAAGGCGGTGTGCATTCCACATTGCAAGAGAAAGCATTAGCTGGTGGCTCTGCTGCTCAAGGAATGCAAGGCCTGCGTTCTTCAGAAGCGTTCCAGAACCCGCGTTCAGCATGATCATCATGAAATAATACAAGGTTGCTTTATAGAAATACCATTTCTTCCTTGAGTCAAAGGGCAGGTGAGGTCAGGAGAAAAGTGCCAGAACAATATAGTGGAACTGAGATTATATAAATAAATGTACCATTAGATCACAGATTTTTTTTAATTGCTTTCAGTTAGGAAGTTAACCATAAATATCTAAATAATCTGTTTTGGTTGATGCTGAGCAGAAGTTATGGAAGCTAATGATTTTTATCAGTAGGGAAATCAAATTTAATGGTTTTAAAAATATAATAAAGGATAAACACTGTGCATGCTAGCTATATACTTAAGCATTAGTGTTCTGGTTTTTGGCTGATGATTTCAGTTTTACTTCTTAGCCCAGAATTTTTGTGTATGGTTAATGATTTAATAATAGTGGTGAACCATCTTTTTCATTTTGAGCACATTTTTGTTTGATCCAGAGTAATTTAGATCCAATTGAAGTTCCAATACAGAATGAAAACATGTCATGTGCAGAAAAACAAGTGCTTAATTATACCATATATAGCAGTGTTTCAGTTGTTACATTTTTGCACTTACAAGTCTTCACTGGAAATATTTTTAACTCCTGAGTTCACATGAGAAGAGATTACTAGCTGTGATGAAATGTGCTGAGCTGAGTGATAATTTTGCTGATTATGGACTGTGCTAAGAGCCATCAGTGTATTTGAAATTCAAATCTTGTATTTTCTTGACAGGCTATCACCTAATCCACTATCTAACGCACATCTGGAAAAGCAAAATAATTTTAAAAGTTCAGACATTCTTAGCAATCCTTTCAAACTCAAGAAGTGAATATGCAGCTCTCAGTCTTACAAAGACAGATCATGCAATTAAAACAAATGCTTCCATCTAACTATGTCTGTGCTCAAGATAAAAAGAATAGTTTACGATTAGTAATTTATTCCATAGATATATCCACCATTATTTTGGAGCAGTTCTCAGCTTCTCCTAATCTAGTCATTATTTATATTTATTAATAAAAATTTCTACCACTGCATGCTCAACTGTGGGATCAGCCAACCAATACTAGTTTGCTCAGCAGCTGCAGGTTAGGATGAGTATTGGAATGGAGGAGCAAGCTTAACCTCCCCCACTGGATGGCAACATAAGAATGAAGTGTTTTAAAATATTCAATTAATTAAAAAGATCACATTTCTGGGCTTTTGAATGAAAGCAAAAGGCTGGACCTATAAGGAGAATTTGGAACAGATGTCAAAAAAAAAAAGAAGAGAGGAGGAGTTGGCAGCATACCTCAACAGCTTCATCTCCACTGATTTAGAATAGACACTTAAGGCATTTCTTGCAAACTCCTCTGCAATTTTTTGACTGTAGGACTATTGAATATTCCGGTATATGTCTCTCTCAAATCATCCTGGAAGAATACTCACAGTTTACTGGTCTGCAAATCTGGCCACCATGATTCCTGTCCCTGATCAAATGTGCATTACATGTTTTATAGCAAGTGTGACATTTACGAACAAGAGAGATTCAGAAAAACTTCACAGCCTCCTGTGAAGCTTTTCCACAAAAAAGACAGAGAAAGGGTTGGTGTCTGCTTTTCCACCTCTCAGGAGAGCACCCTGCCCTGTCATGCTAGTGTTCGTGAAGAGAAATTCATGACTTGTGTCTGATTTTCCCCAGTAATTCACCAGCAAACTTTAGAAATTATGCTATTGGAAGTGCCAAAGTAAAGACTTAATTTCATTGTTTTCTTATTTTAATTTTTTCTTATAATTTGACCAAATTCCACCCAAATTTAAACATGGTTTCTGTTTATTCAAATTGCATTTGTAGTGAATAAACCATTCATTAATAAACTTAGTTTGTTCTTTTCTGATACTCTGCTCAAAATTTAAGCTGTATTTTATCACAAAAGGAAAGTGATAATTTTTTAGTTACCAGAATAAGTGGGTATATGGTTACAGACAAATAGTTTCAAAAACATTTTTAAATAATTTTGAAATCAACTTCTCTTTTACAATGCAATTATAGTTTAGCCATACAAAATATTTCTGCAGAATGAATATAAAAGTTTCCTGCTAGGAGAAAATAATGTAAAATTTAAATAAAAAATTTAAATGTTGCAAAAGATTCTAAGAAAACCCCCAACCTTCTTGTGGATATTTTTCATTACCTCTCAGTTCTTCAGAATGCTTATGATATATCTTTTAAACCTATGACCAAGTTTTTAATCCTTGTACAGGAGACCTATGTAGTAGGAATATAGGTATACATGCACATATACACGTTTTAGAGAAGATTTACAAGTCATAGTTGTGAAGACAATACAGTCGTTCACAGATCAGTGCAAACCCTAAGTGTTCATTTAACCTTTAGCCTTAGTGTCATGGAAACCTGTAGTGTTCTTTCACCCATAACACCCTTGAAAATGAAGATTCCTTCTGGCCAGGAGACTTTCAATTATACTATTGATCAGAGCTATTTAAAGGATTATGAGCTCCTCATTTGGGCTGTAAAAAACCTAATTACATGCCAAATAACAATATCTGTAACGCGGTAGGTTTGGAAAATATCTACATTGCTACAGACATGAAAGGCAATTCGATGCAACAAATAACTGCAATGGAATAATTAGCAACTTAAGTAATTATTTTTTGTTAATTTTTAGCTACCTAGAAAACTGAAATTTGCTGGTTTACATTACTTACGCAGCTAAGTTTTCTTTTGAATATACTCATGCTGCAGGTATGTTGATCTTACATATGAGCTGAGACCAATTTTTATTTCACCAAATGGCTGAACTGTGTAGTCATAAGGAACCTTAATGAGATCAAAAATTTCGTATCAAGGTGAAAATACATTACATTTTCTCTTTTCTTGTTATATAGTTTTTCCTGTCCCATCCTCCTGTCCCAGTGTTCAGTGGGTGATATTTCAGAATTCCAAAATAACTTTCACATTCTCATGTTCATAGTCTGTATTGGCTTTGTAGTTTCAGTTTCAATAAATGTGATGCACTCACACTCCAAGGTGCTACTAATGCTAATGAGTCTATCCTTTGTGTAACTTGTTAATAAAAGAAGGTAGTTGTATTTTTGCAATATTACAATTTCAGAAACAATTATTTTAGGTATAAAATGTACCACTAACATCCACCTAATATTTTTTATTTGTTAAATAACATAATGAAAGCACTTTGGATCAGTTGAAGGTTCCAGAGGTCTACATCTCAAACAGCTCAAATACAACAGAAACCATATTGCTTCACAATAATTGATTTTCACTTCATTGTTAGTCAGGTGTTGTGTATGGACTATAACAAACCAGATTCTCAGCTAGAATAAATGATTCAAACTCAATTGACATCAGTGGAGGCAGGCTGACTTACACTGGTGTAAGAGCTAATCCTGCCTGTTACAATATTTAATACCGATTGCGTAATTGTTCAGTTGTTGAAAGATTTAAAACAGCAGCAGTGTGGTAGGTGAATATATAAAAATGAATTCTCAGTTCTGTTATACTGATTTTTTGCAGGAGCCATAGCCTTGTTATAGTCAAGTATTTCACATTCGCTTTGTATAAACATATCCTTTAGAAACAAAGAGTTATATTTTGCTGCTTAGCAGATGTCACAGAGAATAGGTTCAACAGAAGAATTATTCAAGAGAAATGGGTTTTTCAAGACAAGCGAACATGATACCTCAGCTTCCAGATATCCCACTGGTCATGGAATGAGGTTTATACGTAGCCATGCACTTGCTCACTGGTTATGGAGTCCTTTAAGCAGTATTTCAAGCATTCAAATGTAAATTACTAGAGGGAAAAAAAAATTAAGAGTTTGTGATTTGATAAGTAAGCTGTTCAATGGCTTCATTGAGTTTGAATTTTTCTCCACTGGAAAGAGTGGTAGAGTCCTTTAGATCACTTACATTATGAAAATGTTTTGTATTATTGTTAGATATTTTTGCTGATGAAAACTTGCAAGTTGAGTGTGAATGGGGGATGTGATTAGTATCCCTGCTAAAATGGCTACATGTTTCAATTTGAACTTTAACAGATTTTCTCTTTTTGAGGCCCTAAATCAGGTAAGCCATTAAGCACATTTTGATGTGACACGAAACGTATGCTGTGCTTTCCTAAATTGGAAGAAAGAAGAGATGTAGTTCAGTTCTTTTCTGGATCAAAGTCTTAATTTTCATCCTGACTTAATCAAATGAGTCTGATGATCTCTGCCAACAGAATTTTATATATCTAGGTGTTATCTCGAAGCGATGAAATAAAATGCTTACAAAAACACTTTTCAAATATACCAGCTAATTGTTAACATGTGTCTGTGGGTCTTCCAAAAACAATGTTTTTTGCCTTTTAGACGCTAACTTAAACCAGTCTGTTAAAACTGGTGCTGTGTCAAGGAAAGGGCTAACAGCAGCAGAGGATTGTTAAAGGTGTGGATGCCAACACCTGTGTCACTGTTTAGTCTTGACAGATCGGCCGCCACCCATCATCCTCCAGGGGCCAGTCAATCAGACACTGGCAGTGGATGGGACAGCTTTGCTGAAGTGCAAGGCAACCGGCGACCCCCTTCCTGTCATCAGCTGGCTAAAAGAAGGGTTCACCTTCCTGGGCAGAGACCCTCGAACATCCATACAGGATCAGGGGACACTTCAGATTAAAACTCTGCGGGTGAGTAGCGATGACATAACAAGTGCTACAGGTGGTACATGGCTAGTCTAAAGCTGTTGGTGTGTGTCAAGCAGCTCTGCTGTCTTGCTGTCTGTTGTCTTCAAAATTAACTTTATTGTCTTTTTTACTATGAAATTCTCAGCAAGTCCACATCCTGTTTCGTTCTTTGACATTCTGTAGAGAAGGGGGAGGGGGGAGAAGAGCCAAACTAACATCAGATATTTCTATCAGAATTTCCTAGCAATAGAATGGATATTTAAAATCTGACTTATGTTTCAATAAAACACACGAGTTGGGGATGGATAGACATGTAAGAAGAAAGACTTCCCTCACCTTTTCAGTTGGTCTTACCATGAAGTGTTTGGCCTGTTGTCTCTGTTCAAGCGTAGAGCAGTTCATTTTCAACACCTGATCATAATTTTCCAAGGAGCTATTGTGCTAGCAAGTGATTCTGGAGTTCATCAGGGTTTGGCCATGCAATTTCTCCATCAATGAGTCTTGGTAGCCTTGAGCTGGCTGATTTATTCTAATGTTGCGCTTGCTGGAGATGTTCCATAAGGCTGTGAATGGGAGAAGACAACTAATACTGTAACATATATGCAGAGGGATTTCTATTCAAAATGCACTGCCTATCATAATATTTACATTTTGACACAGGAGATAATATGATATCTTAAAAGTAGAAATAAATCTTACAGTATTCCAAATAGTATAAAATCAGATTTTGTTGATAAACACTGCATCACTAAACTGTGTTTGGGCTTTTAATTTTTTCTTCATTCAAAGATAAAAATGTGTAGTTGTTTGTGTAAACAAGCATGTATATGGAAAAAATAATAAGGTAAATGTAATTATTTGTCTAGAACTTAAAGACAATTTCAGAAACCATTTAATTTTGTCAGGAGTAATTTCTGCACTTAGCTTTGCCATCCAAAAAAATGTCAATAAATGTAGCTAATGAGGACAAGTTATAAAGTGCAATTTTGTTTTCTGATACCATCTTGTCAGTGATTGTGGATGAATTGTTAATTTCCGTAGAACAAAATGGAATTTATTAAAAAATTTATGCTAGCTTTCATTGAGTAAACATTTTATCCTTCCTCCCTGGACTGAAGGCAGGTTTAGGCCACGAAGGTTAATGCATTTTTCCTGTAGAGCTGGATTAACGAGTGCGCTTGAATGGTCAAGATTCCCCAGTAGTGTTAGAAAGCAGCAATTAAAGGTGGAAGCTTAGTGATTTCAAACAAACTTTCAGGCATCTATGATGGGCTTCTGTGGAGTGTCCAAGAGGCATAAGCTCCTGGGATACCTGTCTGCATGCAGCTATGCAAACAATGAAATTGGTTCTGAATCGTGCCAGCGCATTAATCTCGCTGTTAGAGGCACAAAGTCTGTAAACTAAAGGAAAAAATGTTGCTTGCAAGGGGAGAAGAAAACAGTATTAGTAGTGAGTGTGGTTTTGAAAGACATGAAGCTTTTATTGATCCTTAAGTGGCTCATTCACTAGTAACCAATTTTCCTTAAAGACTCAGAAAGACATTTTTTATAGACCCCTTGACTGCAGTAATGTGCACTGTTTCACTCAGACTTAAGAACAAGAACCACGCACAACCATGAAAAGCAGATTTCTCCTGTACCTTGCAATTTTTGTGAATTAAATATGGATTTAAATCTGGAATGTTTAATTTTTATCTCCAGTCTATCTAAGCAGGGACTAGCACTTCCCAAGCAAAAAATGGCCATGAAATGTGTCCAAGTACACTTACATACCCAAGTTCAAAACAAATTAATATTTATCACCCGCATGTCCTCAGCCCTCTCCTCCCCTCACAAGTAATAATCACTATGGCAATCATAAAAGATTTCAAGATATGGGTAAAGATTGAGCCACTAATATTTAGACCTTTGAGAACATCTTCTTCTGCTATGTAACCCTCTTTCTGTGTGTAAATCAAATTATTTACGAGTCTGCAGCAGTCACAGTGAACCATGGGCCAATGTCATAAACACGAACCTAGAGATTTTGCTGATGAGCCAGTTTTCCCAGTTGCTCTGAGGAAGACAACTAAAATCTCACATACGTCACTCACTCAGTACCATTTCAGACAGGTCAACACAGACAGAAAACTCCGTTCTGCTCCATAGAAGTGTACTACACCAGTTTTAGACATCTGCATTAACGAAGGAAGAAAACTGTTCATTTTACTGAATATCAGCAAAGATTTTCCATTCACCTCCCCTGTTATTTTTTTCCATAGCACAAAAAAAAGTATAAATAATTGAATTATCAATAGACTATGTGTGTATCTAATCCATCCACGGTCTGGAAGTTAGATAATTCACCATAACTTGCAAGAGGCAGCATATCTCCAGCTTGCTTTGTATGTTGAGTTTGCCTTCTGCAAGTTACTCTGTTGTGTATACCACATACTTCATTGAGTATGCCATACACCATCTGTCACGGTACACAAATGAAATTGAGAACCATAGCCTTGAGAAATATTCTCCGTTATCACATAATGAAGAATTATATATTTAATAAAAGCTCAGAAGAAGCAAAACAAAGCACTACTTCAGAATGTGGCAAGACTCTTTCCTCTGGAAAATCTGTCTCATTTCAAGAGTCTTTCTCATTTCGTTAGCAGTACCTCTATATTCTGAGTCTCTAGACATTGTCAGAGGGGTTTTATTATTGCTTGTGTTTCATGGCAAAAGCACCTCCTAAAATGCAAGCCGTGCTCATTCGGATTATTGAACTGACATTTACCAGTTGCTTCCTGCCCATAAGAATGGTACAATGCAGTCCTAGTGTATCTGAAGTAAATACCACCAAAATTCAGACATGACAAAAGTTAAAAATGAATTAAGTTATATATCAACAAATAATCTAAATAGCATCTCAGTTATTTGCCTTGACATTCTTCTTGAAGAAAGGTGTAAACCCTTTTGCTACAGTGCCAATCTGCATTTAGCAGAACACCCATTATGATTCCTTAAAGTCCAATAAAGCTTCTTGGATCCAGTCCTATTTCTGTCAAGTCATCTGATGGTGAATATAACTCTTCTCTATTACTAGAATCAACACTCTCCCTCTTCTGGTTCCATCTCCAGATTACCATGCTTCATACATAGTGGTAGGAGGGCTCCTCTGTATATTTTGTGCTTTGTAAAGTTACCATTTTCCACCCATTTCTGTAACCTTCCCTGATTCCTGTCTCAGAAATCTTTAGATTGAAGTAGGGAACAGCAAAACACTTGGCAAATTTTCCAGTAGAACAATTTATACAGCAATGAGGTGAATACTGACAATATAATTCAAAATGGTTTCCCCAAATAAATTTGAAGTATATGAACTGACAAGGGAATCACAACAGTTTCATACAAATGCATTTCTTTTCTACCAAAGTGCTTTGCAAGCCTGAAATAAAATCCCATGTGAAACAGCAGAAAGGTATGCATGGTGTAGGACCTGAGTTAACTTTGCCATTTGAAAATGGCTTGGACGACAGTCTGTGTAGAGAGAATCACTGTTAAATCTCATCAACAGTATCTGTACATGTGGTGACCTGTATAGAAATGACTTAATCTGTCGTAAGAGTGTCAGACTATGTAACAGCCCTCCTGGCACTGGAAACTATCTCTGGGTCATCATGGGATAATGAACAGTGAGATTTTACCCTCTAAGAAGTTAATTGTTGTTATATTGTTACCTGATTATTACCTGCATTTGTTGTAACCAATGCAAAGATTGACACTGTCTAAAACACCCTTTGTGCAGCACTTACATGCTGTACTGGTACCATTAGCAATATGAAAATTAGAATTAGAAAATTACTAGAAGCAAGTAATCTTATTATAGTCCTCTAAAAGTAAGCTACCATTAAATGATTGTTTGAAAATGTCCTGTGCCCTCTAGTCTGGTGTAAAATGTAGATTAAGTCTTTCTTACCAAGAAACATTTAGAAAAACAGTAAAGGCTGTCAGCTGATTCTAAAAGGTTAACTGTTTTTTATATCTAGCTGTCTGATACTGGGACTTACACATGCGTTGCTACAAGTTCCAGTGGGGAGACATCTTGGAGTGCCGTGCTTGAGGTGACAGGTAAGCGATGTCCAGTGGCTGTTTTTCAGCTGGCACAAAATGGAAGTATAGACTATACTAGAGCAGTATGAGTCAAGTAAGACTAGAAATTTTGGGACTGAGATGGAGAAGTTTTAGGTGGGAAGGCTGGGTTCCTTCACACGCCTTGCATTTCATTGCTGTTATCTTTGAATGCCCATTGATATTGAAAAAATTTGTATTTGTCTCCAGTGACAGCGTATGCTATAACTCTTCTAAACAGGATTATTAATAAACTGTGGATTCATCTAGTAATTGGCTTGGGCAAGAAAACTATCATGCCTACACAGAGTCCTAGCAAAGTCCAGTGCGCTCTCAGTGAGTAATGGAGTTGATCTGGATATAGGAACTTGCTCAGCCTTCTAATAACTGAGGTTTTGATATTTTATGTAAATTTCAGCAAAACTGAACTTTTTAAATTAGTATTTCTTTTCTTTTTTATATATTTATATATAACCTTTTGAGTTTTGCAGGGTTTTTTTCTTTCAGTATGTACCTAAGGAACAACAGCTCTTTGTCCAAAGATGTACGTGGTAGTGCAATTGTTGACTTAGTTCTTTACAGATTAAGAACACTGATTGTTCTGATTTTGCAGATGTTTGGCATGTTTTTCCTTTTAATCTTCTACTTTGATCAAATTTACACAATCAAGGGTAAAAAGTAATTGTTTTATATTTGCTCCTTACAGAATCCGGTGGAGCAACAATCAGTAAAAATTACGATATAAATGACCTCCCTGGGCCACCATCCAAACCTCAGGTCACTGATGTTACTAAGAACAGTGTCACCCTGTCCTGGCAACCAGGGACCCCTGGAAGCCTACCAGCTAGTGCATACATCATTGAGGCTTTTAGGTATGTGAATTATTCTACTTTTAATCTTCCTTTCTAATTTTGCTTAAACCCTGGTACCAGCTGTTCTCCTGGTATTGTGCTGTTCTTTTGGACTCTACACGTATCATTAGAAGTTCATTAAACGACTCAACTGCTATGGCAGGCATTGATTCTTATTTTCTAAATTGATTTTTTTCTTTCAATTTATCACTTTTTTCAAAGTGATTAATTAGAGGAGCATCTAATTATTTCTTCAGGTCAACAGGAATATAACAGGACAATGCAGTCGTTATTTGTTACTTTTCCCTTAGCACTAATGGTCAGTGAGAGTCTCCTGTGGGTATGCTGCAGATCAAATCATTTGAGCCAGTGTTAGCTTGACTGTCATACTACAAATAATCTGAAAATAAAGGGATAATCCTGAAGCCTCTCTGCATACTTTAATTTCTGTTCTTGTTAAAGGAGCACCTATTAAAGAGTCAAAGCACTTTAAATTTCTATTTTTTACTGTTTTAGATAGATTAAAACTTTTAACTGAAAAGGCTAGTGTTGATAATTTAGGATTTCATCCTGCAGCCTGAGGTTCAAGAGAATCCAGCTGCTGCCTTCCACACAGCAGCACTTAATATGTGGTAGGGAAGAACTCCTGGACCTCAGTTCAGCAAGTTTGTTTGAGCATGGACCGTACCTCTCACATGTGTTGATAATACACGCTTCCTCTTAAAAATGTGCACATTCTTAAATGTTTTCCTTAGTTAAGATGTGTAATAAATGACAAATAATTTACTTCATCTTGTAATTAAAATTCATGCAAGAATTTGTCAAAAGCATATGCATGTGAATTTAAGAAGTTACAGTGATAAAGCTTCATCCTGCTATGTTAATATGCAAAGAACATAACTGTGTGCAGACAGTTGATTTTGTTCTGGAACTTTTACTGTCCTTTATGCATTACATGAATGAAACAACTGAAACAAAATGAAACTCGTAGCTTTCCATTTTCTTTTTCCTTTTAATATATTTAAAGAATTATTTGATCAATGCTATAAAAGAAAGCACAATAAAATGAAATTCTCTCTTTGAACTGTTGTGATATTTCACCCTAGATAAGCTTTAATGGCATCCCATCAAAAAATTCAACATAATCCAGTCTTTTCCATGAAAAACTGTTTTAACAATCACACTCGATATCTCTTCATATGGTGGATTTTAATCTAATTATAATAATGTCCAATGGAAAATGTAGTGACCGAAAAAATGTTCATGTACTTTCCTTCATTTACCAACATATTTTCAGACCCTTTTTTTTTAACTTTGAGTATGAGTTTAGTTCAAGGAGAATGCTTTTCTTCCAGTGTCAATTTATTGACATAATTTTCTTAGCAGTATAGAAACTTATTCTTTTAACAGGATTTTCTTTTCTAAGGTTTATACCCAAGAGTGGCCTATTATTCAAATTTACTTTACAGCCTTCTACACTTTTTTTTTCCGGGTATTATTTGAGAGAGATAGCACAAGCTTTTGTTTCTGTTGAAAGGAGAAACACTTCTGACAACTGTGTTATTTTTTTATCCCATCTTGATGAGTTAACTGAAACAAATATTTTTATTTTTACCCTGGTTTTACTACTTTTTCCTGTAATTAGACTTGATATAGGGTTGCAAAAGTAGGTCCTTTCACTTCTTTATTTTTCTCTTGCATTAGTCTGTAACATTCAATCCTGTTCTCATTGCAGTCAATCTGTGAGCAATAGTTGGCAAACAGTGGCTAACCATGTGAAGACCACTCTCTACACTGTGAGAGGACTGCGCCCCAACACAATCTACCTGTTTATGGTGAGAGCTATCAATTCACAAGGTCTGAGTGATCCCAGCCCTATGTCAGATCCTGTCCGAACACAAGGTAATAGCAATTATTAAGGCTTTAGTGCTTGAGCTAAAATAGAAAAAAGGAACTGAGAGTTGATCAATAGGTCAGTCTGGCCATTTGGCTTTAGCACTCTGACTGAAGGAATCATGAGTTGAACTTAACCAGTAAAGACAAAAAAACAGTCCAATATTGGCTGTATCAATCTGTAGCTTAGGAGACACAAGTTAGCTCTTTAATCCTTAGTACATTGTAGACCTTTTGGTTTGCAGTTGACCTAAACTTGGTGTGCTCCTTGATGCCTGATTGCTATTGAAAGTGATGTGTTACCCAAGCTTTTCTGAAAAGTGCTCTGAAAACCATGCTCTCCTCAGTATCTTTTCTCTCTGTGCCCTTACTTCTTCTCTATTATAATAATAGGGATATACTATAAAAACAAGCACTTACAACAGGCAGACACTGTGTGTAGCATTAGTTTTAATCAAAAGATTTTCACAAAAATATCTGTAGTGTATTAGTTAACCTGGTCTAACATTTAGGCAAAGAATTCATGTAAATTAAGGCATCTACATGCTCAGCATATTTTGAAGTTATTCTGATAAAAGTATGGGCCTTCTATTTATGTACAAGATTTCTGAATTCTTTATATTAATCCACTGCATAAGAGGGAAGGCTGAAGTGAAATCCCCCCTTCACAGGGTGGTGATACAATTGATAGCTATGATCCTCCATTGCTATTGAACTGACTATTGATTTCTGTTCACATTACACCAAGTTCTAACCGTGTATAACTGCCACAAACAAATTTCTCTTCACAGTGTGGATATTTTTGGCTTTGACAACTCATTACTTGAGTATTTCATTAAAGAGTGTAGTTCTGTGTTGAATGGGTTGGAATATAGGAATTAATAATTTTTGGAATCATAATTTTTTTTGATTCCAAAGTACTAACTCCCCTCATAGTTAATTCAGAATGAAATCCTCTGTCCCTATTTATGGAAGCTATAAAATTGTGCTTGGAGAGTGCATCCTGTGTCAGCTTCCAACACGTTAGTGGTTTGGGTCCTTTGCTGGTCCCAGACAGAAAGATAGAAACAAGGGTAGGGTGTTATTTCTTTATCCGACAACCATTACATCCAGTCTCTCTCATCTCAGTCTATTCCTGAATAAGTCTGTCCTTAATAATTATCCCCTCAAAGTAGTAGTCATTGCTGTAACAGGAGAAGCAGAGCTGCTCTCTGAAAAGCTGAAGGAGTGAGTTGGTCAAGGATTTTGTGGCTTGACTATCCATGGAGTATCACAAATTTTCTTCTCTTTCTTACTCTCCCTTTATTATAGGATGACTCATGCTTTTCTTTGCACCAGTCTTTCAGTCTGCATAACTTATCACCTAGTTAAAAAAGCAACTTTGTTTGGCATTTGAGTGTCAAGTATAGACTTTTTATCTGACATACTGACAAGCAATTTGATTTCAGTAAAAACATGTCTTTTAATTAGCTACAGCATGTGTTGCAGCTTCCATTTCCAGAAGCTGTTTAGCAGTCAAGCACACCAAGACATGTACAGGATTTATAGCTTCTTTGCAAGCCTGCAGTTTAATAGAATTAAATCATAAAATCAATTGAAAATTAACATAATGTTTTGATGTGATTTCTAATTATGTCTGAATTCAATTCAGGCTCACAGAATAAGCTAATACACAGTAGAAAGCCTATTCACAGTGGCCATGGAGGAAGAAAAGAGCAGCTATAACAGTGCTATATAATACTAATTTGCAACAGGTGTCTGTGGTAGCTATAATAGATGAGCATTTAATTTCCTGGTGTTAAGCATAGCAAATACAAGTAATAGGATTTTATGCATATTTCACCAGTGGACTACAAGTAGACAGTCAGGCAGTTTGAAAAGCTTTACCTTTAATGGTTAATATCAAATATGGACAGAGAAATCAGTAATTACTCTATGAAAAGCGTTGATTTCTTGTTTGGATTATTAACAAACTAAACCATAGATTTAAAAACACTTTAAAGAAACTATATATAATTCTATCCATGGATTTTAAATTACTAGCAACTAATACTAAGTTCATTGGACTCTGTTAAAAGAAAGGTTAGAGAAAGTATATAACCAATTTAATTTTAGAGACCTCTTAACTGTGATCAGAATATAGCTTCTTGAGCCAGTTTTGGCAGAGTCATGATTTCATTATTCCAGTACTCGACAATATCCTTACAGGTAGATCAGCTGCTTTTCCACCAAGTCTCCTAGTAATGTGAAAATGACCTTACAAGACATTACACAGTGAGCATCGCATATGCAGAAGTTTCCAAGTGTACATACCAGAAAATACAATTCCACATGTACGGCTTGATACAGAATTCACAGATGCCTAGATAGGCGTGACCATAATGTATCAGACCTTTTTCAATACAATCTATGCTTGTGTTCCAAATCCCCTCTTCTGGAAAAATTACAAGAAAATTCCAGCAGAAACAATCAGGATGTGTATTTCTAACAGGCATTATGAATCCACAGAGACAATTGACATAATAAGGGCATCTGTAACTGTTGACGAAGAATGGTGGTGTGAAATCCTTGAAGGATCCATTGAAGGGATCCAGACTTCACTGGCTCCTAGAAAGTACTTTAATTTCTGTCTAGGTTGGAGGGAGGGGACGTGCTATGGTGATCTATTAGCTAGGTGACAGCTGTAGCCCAACAGTCTCCTTTTGGTGCAATGTAACAGAAAATGATGATTTCCAGAAACTGTCACTAAAAAGACACATTGCACATCTCCTTCTCCATTTTCCAACACATACTTTGTATTTGCAGTTCCTGTTTAGCAAAGGTAATGCAGCTTCATTCAGTTTAACACAGTGGCATAACCCAAATGTGGCATAACCTGAAGGACTAGGTGCTAGGGCGACATGTCGTGCTGGACATGGAGTCAGTTTTCCATAGATATGTATGAAGCGATCAAATTCCTTCAGATTTTGAATAGAAGAAATAATTTCCCCAACACACTTTGAAGGAGTCTTTGACATAATCTTGAAGAGAAATTTTTTGTGGTAGAATATTTTTGTTGGCCTTCTATTAGATCAGAATCAGTATGACTTCATAGAGTAATTCTTTTTTCGTATTTGCACTAGATTTCATTAGCTATATGTGTAAAGGGAAAATCTGCTTTAAGAAAAAAAATGCTATTTTTAGTGTTCGGTTTCTTGTGTGCATGGTATGTGGGAGGGGAATCAGTGAAAGATTGGAAACGTATAATGACTTAATGTCATGTATGCTTTAAGACAATTAAAAAAAAATGTTCATTTTCTTCAATTATGCTAACCAACTTGGATCCAGACATCTGGGCAACATTATTATTATTATCTGAGTATTTTGGAACTAGTGAATATTGCATCACTCTCATCACTTACCAGATCTGAGAAAATTTAGCCATTGAGTCCGAATACTCATTTAAACATCTTTGTATTTCATTATTTCCTAAACAGCTAAGGGTAAACTGTTTGTTTGCATTACTTTATATGCTTTGGCGTTCGTATTTAAACCTTAGCACTGTATTGTTTTAAGAACAGTACTATAAAGTGTGTTTAAATCAAGTCATTAGGCTATTCAGTAATTCTTGTTGATGCTATATGTAACTCTTCTCATTAAAATAATGCTTTTATGTGTATGCCTGGCCTGGCAGATATCAGCCCACCAGCACAAGGTGTGGATCACAGACAAGTCCAGAAAGAACTGGGAGATGTCATTGTCCGACTGCATAATCCTGTTGTGCTAACACCCACGACGGTTCAAGTCACCTGGACGGTAAGGCTTCTGTTATTATTACCTTAATAGTACTTTCATTTTTGCCTGTTTATCCCTGCAGTTTTTCACTACCCTGAAAAGCTCCTGTCTTGACTTCAAACATTTTACAGGCATATATATGTGGTAATGAAATGGTCTTTTTATTTTCTCTTTCAAGTCAGGCAGGTTCAAAGTCTACAGTGTTCAGCTCAAAGCAAGCTAGCTGTTGGACTAGAAAAATATTATAGAAATGAATATACTTAACACCATAATCTAAAGGATAATTGATCTGTGGACTCAATATGGTGCATATCAAAAAATACTGAAAGTTAAATATCAACATGAAATTGCAGTATGAAAAAACATTTTTCACTTCAAGGCACAGGGACCTCTGACAATACCCTGTTATTTGGTGACCCTAAAATGCAAAACTAGCTTTCCTATAGGGCACTTGTAGTGAAGTCAGAAGCACATGGTGCTGATGCCTGATCTACTGTGTAGCATCTGGTTTTCCAGCATAAGCCTTACCCATAATCAGTGGCTATCCTTTCATTACAGAAGACCAGAATCTTTTTGGCAGTACTTAACAACATTTCTATTTGAGGGGTCAAACTACTGGGCAGAGTTTCTGATATAGTATTTGGCTTTCAAAATGCTGTGTTTCTCTTCCTGAGGCTTGAAGGAAAGAATCTGCAACTGCAGAAGAAGAGAGAGAGTTTCTAGCACGCGGCACACCAGAGAAGAATAGTTTTCTCTTGGGGCATCTGCCCCAGAGGAAGGAGAGCCATGGGTTTGAAGAGTGAGAGAAATAGTACTGCAGTGCACATCACTGCAACAGTTGTATAGGATGAATTCTGCTAAAGGGATATTGACAATACTCAGGGTTTTTCTTCTACATGTAATATTGCTGAAAGGTTAATGTGTACAGGGGATTATACAACAGGAGATAAGAAGTGTGGTGATAGATTGTGTATTATAGGGATTACTGTTGTTTTTGCACAACTCGGCTGTATTTTAGGGGGCTTATGCGCCTTCTTCATTTTGACATTTCAACTGTTGGGGGACAGAATAGCATAAATAAAGAAATCCACAAATTTATGTCTCTTAGAAGATTATTTAGAAGTTGTGTCATTGCATTTTGCCATTGATGATGTCAACACTCAGCTTGATTTTCTAAAAATGCTCTCTGTTTCAGCTGCATGACTCCAGGACATGCTAACTTTCCACTCAGGCACGTTTGCAGCAAACCTTTTTGCCCAAGCAGATGGGTCAGTAGTTTAGAAACTTTATATGTTAGCAGCCAGCAATTGTAAACGTGGATCACATCCGTGTGGTGCTCCTTCAAGTCCTTTCTTGGGTGTGACAGCTATCAGAAATACAATTTCATAGGCTTGCCCTTTCTTTGGCATATGCTACAAAAGGAAGCCCCAGTATAACCAGAATTCAGTTTTATGCAATGTAACCGATTTCACTGTATTATAATGAAACAAATATATATATGTGTGTGTGTGTGTGTGTGTGTATATATATATATATATATATATATAAAGAGTGTCTTGGTGCCCCTACCAAACAAGTAATAAGTGAAGAAAGCATGATAAGGTAAATTGTTAGGGATGCGATGGATGTATCAGCTCATTGGGAGGATTCCTCAAGGTGGTGATCCCATGCCACCTGACAAGCATACAGGCCTCTGTACAGACGTTTCAGAATTGCCCAAGGGAAGAAAGATGCAAAAAAAGAGCTCTGGAACAGCTAATTAGGAACTTTCCAGCAACCAAAACAAAACCAATTAATTAACCGTAGTTTCTAGAAAAAAACCCACGCTATTCAGAGAATAAAGTCCACACTATTAATATAAAGTCATTAGATAGTGTAGCTATCATATAAAAGGACAGAAGTGTCATGAGAGTCAAAAGACTCTTTGTGTTGATCTTCTGTAGTTCAAAGAGTGAATGCCAGGGAACATGCTTGATTACTGAGTTTTTGGCATCATGACCCCGGCAAATTAACACCAATTTCTTCCTTCTTTCTGAGATTGTTTTGGGTTTGCTTTCTCTTTTGTTTTTCAGATTTGAGTTTAAAAATTCAACAATAGTTCTCTGCTACTATGTTCCAATTTTAAAATATACACATACATATAGACACACATATTTTGTCTGCTTAAAAAAAAGGTCAGGCTTATAAAGTCAGTTTTAAAAAAAAGAATTGGAATATCAGAAGCTAGGCTTTCACTGTCATTTAAGTTTATCTTTGTCATGCATAAGTATTAAAGTATAGCTGTAATCATCTGGTCACATACAGGATCTCTTCTTCATGGAGCTATTCAACATTTCTTTTCATCTTTTCTATTCACTGTGTGGTGCCAGGTCTTATTAAATTCATAACATTGAAAATTTGCATTGAATAAAAAATTATTAGTTTGTCTCACATGCTTGCTTATCTGTCATGCTCTCAACCGTAACATTTGAGTTCTTCACAAATAATACTGAATTTAAAATCACAATGAATAAAATGTGTCATTATCCTAACTTTACACATACAGAGGTGAGGTGCAGAGATATCTATTGCTAATGAGGCTTATGGAATCAGATATGCCTACTGTTATCACATGGCTAATTTTAAACCTTCGGCCTGGTTTATTTTTACTTTTATCAAAGCATTTTGCATTGCAACATTTTGTGTACTCCAGGCACTTTTTTAGCTGACCTCAACTACGGTTCAGCACTTCTAGCCTCATTGGGCATTAAATTGAGTTTCATTAATGGCCAAATGTGAAAAGTTTCCTGGCATTATAAAGCAGCCCTGTGGCACAAGCAGGAATAAAAATAATTTCTTCAATATGGCAAAAGAATTGTTGCTTTGAAAGCCCTACTGCCTTCTAGGAGGCTACCAGGCAGAGAGAGTATTTAGTTACGTCTGTCTTTTAATTCGACATTGATTTTAAAGGAATCTGCTTCACTAGAAGCTTCAAGAGTCAAGTCCTCTAGACAGTCTTCCAGTGTGTCGTCACCCTTTGTCTTGTTCCTGTTGGACAGATAAATGCTCTTTGAGTTTCGAGAGGTTACTGCGAGTCTATACTCATGAGTTCAGCACAGTTTGCAAGGTATTCTGCCCAGATGGAGAACTGCTGTGCAAGCGGAGTATTGCGTAGGATATTTTGGGGTAGAAATTTGCATACTAAAGAGCAAATTGCAAAATGTCTTTAGGGTGCAGATTAGCACGTTTACCTGAGAGGAGCTTGTATTTGCAGCATAAGCTGCGTTATGAGTTTCTTGCCATCTTGTTAACAACGTAATAACCTAACCAAATGATCTAATAGCCATTGAACTGCCTTGTGTTCAGCTGTGGTATGTGCAGATTTGAACACGCAGGCAAAATGAGTTTCCTGTTCTGCAGAAATGGAGAGCTGTCGTCAGTTTTGTAGATACCTCCTGCACTACGTATTCATCGTAAAAGAGTGTGAGAAGCAGCATGCAGGACCAGTTATGCCTGTAGGTCGCATTAACACATTAGGTCAGTGCTGAGCAGAACCTACACAGTAATTGCTCTCTTCTGTCTTTTAAAGGAGCATCTGCATTTTCTGCCATCCCTCTTATGAGGGAGAAAGTGTATCTTTAGATCAGCAACTGTTGCAGCTCTTTTGAGTGGATGTCACTGCTGCTTGTACGAATTCAAGACTAGTTAAGAGTGTCACAAGACGAGAAATGCTCTCTGATCCCAGTATTCAGCGCAGCGAGTTCCTGCAATGTCTGTAATACTGCCCAGTCCTTTGTACGAGGAAGAGGCAAAAATTTACAAAAAAAAGAGAAAGGAGAATACTTAGAAATGATTACATTCTTTCATCAAATCACAGTGCATGTTTCTGCAGCTCTGTGAATGTGTACCAAATCTGTACAGTTCTTTGATGCTTACCACAGCTGAATGTAGTTCTTTAACACTAAGCATTTTTTAGTGGCCTGCTGTTGGTGTGACACATAATTACCACATAACAAATGAAGGAAACAATGAAGTCACAGGCTTTCTATTATATATAAGACTATGTGTGCATGTATAGATAGACATACACACATAGGCATGTCTATGTGTATACATACATATACAGGTACACACACATATGTGTGTGTATATGAATAAACGAAATATATTTGTCCTATGCCACTCACAAATATCTCTGGTTAATCCAAGTAATTATCCTAGAATAATTATTTACTAATCAGAAAACTCCAAACAGAACAGAAAATCCACCCTCCTCAATAAGTAAAGTGCTCTCTGAGTAGTTTCCCAACATTCTGACCATATGAAAGGCCCTGTTCACTCAGACTAGCTTTAAGTGGGCATGAGAGAGAGCTTTGTATCCTCTCCTTGATACTGAATGCAACTGGATGTTTATAGAAAACGTTAAGAATGTATAGTATTTTCTTGCCTAAGTACCATCCCAGATCCTGAGCAATGAAATTACTGTCAATAATCTGAAATTTGGGCAGATCACTCAGCCCTGTTGTAATCAAACTTCTAATTGAAAGCTCTGTGCAACTTCAGTGAGCCCCAAATCAAGCTAGTTTATCGCACCCATTTACATGACAGCCTTGTTGTACTACTGTGTTGTGTTTTCGTATTCCTTGTATTGCTTAGTCTTTTAGGTTAGGAACTCAGAAGTCTAGGAGGAAAAGAGTTATATGAATAATTTGTATATTACTTATATGTAAGTAGATACAAAAGTGTGATAGACTCAAAATTATTATACGATGGGTATACTATAGGGGTCAAGTTCTTCTTGGTGAGTTGGTGGGTGCTTTTGTGTTTGTACCATGCCATTCAAAGCAGTTTCCATACTCTTTTGTAGCAGCACGCTGTTACGGTTCAGCCTAGTCAATTCTGAATTTTCAGATGTTCTCCACTATGCAGCAGTCAGCAGAGCTTAAATGCACAGTAAAGACAAAATGGAAAGTTCTAACAAAGTTATGCTGTCTTTCAGCGTAGCTTGTAATCAGAAGTTAGGCAGGAATCAAACTCAGCATTTGATTATTAAACATCATAGCCTTGTATTATAATTTAGGTTGAGAATCTGTATTACAAAGTGCATGAAAGCATTATTCTTGCTGAATTTTGTGGTAAACATGAGGTTCATAAAGTCTTTATGTCCGTAAAACATTTAATTAATGAAAGTCAAACATGGATAAAAACAATTTACTCTGATTTACAGACTCCCTTCGTCTGGAAACAGCTGCTTAATGTTCTTCTTAAAAACACAGCTTGATTCTTTTGGTATTAACAAGCTATTATTGTGAGTTATATCCCTCTTTCAGTGCATAAATTCACTTAAAGTGAATGTGGAGAAGTTTATAAAATGCAAGCTTAATGTTGTTGCAACATATGTTGCAAGGTTTTTAACAGTGACAGTTTTGATGGAAGACATTTCTGCTTTGCTCTCGTAAATAAAGCTTTCGTCTTGCTTGCCCTGCTTTTCAATGTCCTAAGAATCTGTGTCCCCTCTGAATGCCTCAGTAAACTGTAGCAAGATTATAGGAGAAGCTTAATAGACCCGGGTTTGTATTTTCAGCCTTAAATTCATTTATTCTTAAGAGAAGTCAAACAAATGTATCTCTAATTCTGAAATGTCTTCAAGCTAGCCATTTGTCAAGAATAGAAAAGAAATCCTACTTCCTGAATTTTGGTTATAACCAAGAAATTTACCAAGAAGCTGGGTTTGGTTTGGTTTTATCTATCAACTTGGTTTTGCCAGTTTTTTGAGACAAAATTTGTGCAAACATCATGGCAACTTGAATCATTGTTTCACATCTTTATTTTCCCCAAGAGAAAAAATACATGCAACCTCCCCAAGATAAAACACATTTTAAGTTTTTCCTTCAAATAAAAATTCTCTTTATAGGTATGATATGTTAGATTTGTTAAACTTGTATATATGGTCCAATCTTGAATTGTGCTTGCCTAGCAGCATATAAAATATAAACCAAAACCAACATTCCATTTCCATCTGATGGCCTGAGAGCATCACAACCCCAGGATGCAAAGAGGCTGCTTAGGCTGGGAACGCAAGAGACAACACGTGTCCTTGGAAGTTGTTTTCCCTGCATCTGTCTTATGTTTATTTTACTTTCCTGAGCATCTCATGAAAAGATGAGCTGTGAGCCAAGTAATGGACTAACTGAAAGCATATAGGGTATCTTCAAAGACTTGTCCTTTTCTGAAAAGAATTTGTTTTTCTTTTCTTCTCATATTTCAGCACATCAGTAGCCAAGATGTGATTAAGAAGTTTATGTGCAGTAAACGTTATGCCAAAGTTCTCTTTTTCATGATCTGTTGCAGGGCTGGGGCCTTGTTTTATGATTTAAGGTGGTGTTTGTCATGATATATAGAGATGGAGAAAGTAAGATAGAAAGAAATGTTCTATAACAAGTAGTGTGAGAAAAATGTTTTTTATAGACAATTCATCAACAGTGACTTACAAGAAGGCAGCTTGATTTTTAAATTCAGCAGCTTAAACAACTGTTAATCTTCTCTTTTTCATGATGACAAAAGTATTCTAGGCAAATGTTTTGTTTTCTTTTTATACAGTTCTGTTAAGTTAATATGTTTATTGACGTATTATTTAATACCATTTCCAGGTTGACCGCCAGTCCCAGTTTATTCAGGGCTACCGAGTAATGTATCGCCAAACATCTGGCCTGCCTTCTCCAGCTATATGGCAGAATATGGAGGTCAAAGTCCCAACTGAGCGCAGTGCTGTCCTCGTCAGCTTGAAAAAGGGGGTCACTTATGAAATTAAAGTTCGACCTTATTTCAATGAATTTCAAGGAATGGACAGTGAATCAAAGTCTGCTCGTACTACAGAAGAAGGTTAGTAGAGGAGTCAGAAAAGCAACAGACTTCCATACCTAGCACTGGAGATGAAAGCAAGAGTGACCGTTTTAGTTATTTTGTGTATGCATATATTCAGCTCTATTTCTTCCATATGACTTCTGTTTGTTAAATATAGGTTTGACATTAGAATTTGATATAGTATTCAGTTTTGTACTGTAAGCATTCCACGAGAAATCACTGGGCCAGTCCTGTATTCTTCTGGTTGATGCGTCCTTCTAATGTACAGGTGGCTTTGGGTCTTCCAAAAAGTGTGCACTGCAGCCATTCTGTTATAATTAGTGTTTCCGCAATAAAAGACTTTGGTCTGCACTTTGAAAATAAAACCAATAAATGAAACCTTTTACAGATGAGTGCTTAATATTAAGCACATCTTTCTGAATAGGTAGTAATGTAGATGAACAATTTGGTTAGGAAATGGGGACTAATGAAGGACAGATATTTAACTAGTCTGAAGGAACTCTAGTCTCAAGGGCATGACGCTTTATTGTTTCTGTTAGAATACTGTTCATGAAACTGCCCTATTTAGTCCTTCGAAGGATTTTCTTAAGTACATTTCAAGGCTCTGTGAAACATGCAGGATGCAGACATACTGAACAGTTTACCGAAATACATGACCATTTATATCTATAGCATGTGGTACATAGTTTTGCCAAAACATGTGCAGGACTGCTTTTTATTGAGAAGTAAAGGGAGTGAGGTGAGATACAATTTTTATCTTTTTCTCTTAGAAATTTACAAGAAACCTATCTTTCTACCTATCTCATGCAGCCTTTGCCTGGAGAATATCCTCTGTAAATGAAGGATAATCATAACAATGAGGGTTCATCTTCACTTTGTTTCATTGATTTTTTTCAAAGCGAGAGAAAGAAATACTGGTGATGTTTCAAAATGGTTTTGGTGGGTTTTGAGTCCACTTTATCCTTCCTATTGAAGAGGCATCTTAATCATTTGCAGTAGTCCTCTGAGGTTTGATTTAGTGCTGATTGCCAAGGACTTTTTAATTCTAGAGTGGACTTGCTTATTACTTACTTTTCTCTTTGATTTGTTACAATTATTGCCCAACAAGTAAGTAATCCTGATGATAACTTGGTTGCCATTTGTACTTATAGATGAGGAAATTCAGTGTTCTGCAACACATAGAAGAGCATGTAGGAAGCCATTGTTCAAGCCTGATTTAGATTTTGGGACTTTATGGTTCCCATTTCTTTGTTCAAACTATAAGCCTAAATCATTCAGTAAAGAATATCTTTGCAGAGGTCTGAACAAAGCTTAAAAAAAAAAAACAAAGAAAATTGGAAAAATCTTTCTGCAGGTGAAATTGTTTTTCTAGAGTTAAAATGTAGGATTTTGTCCCCTCACTAGCAGATTGTCTTCTTGTCCAGTTTCAATTGATTTTTGTTGTTTATTTAGTTCATCTAACTGTCTCTTGCTAAAGGTAAATTAAGAACTACTCAAAAAGAGAGAAGATTTTGTACCTCCTGTCTATTTCGATAAAATGCTTGAGGAATGACATTTTCTTTTACAAACCTCATCTCCCAGCAAAGCTTGTCAGGTAGTTTCCTACTTTAAAGGCCGCTTTATTCATGTGGAATAATTTTCCACGTAGTGAAAATTTAAAAAACTTTTCTTGCCTACAGATATGTATAACTCACAGCCTAGGATCTGCTTTGTAGATTAATATAACCTTCAAGTAGTATGTTTACAAGTGTCTCTGTCAAAAACCCACCAGCCTATAACACATAGTATGATCACCAGAAAAATGACAGCCCCTGTAAATAATTCTTCCTCTTCCTTGGGTGATAAAGTATTTCCAAGAGAAAATTAAGACATTCAGTAGATGAAGTTAAACAGATGTTTCCTTTATTACTCATGTTATCCTTGTAATTATATTGGTGTTCATATATTTAAAAAAAATAATCAACTAAATGTTTAATGACAGTGATTTGCTTCTCATCCAATGAAGAAAGATGGCAGTATATTTAAAGATATCCCACTTGCTGTGTTGCCTGTGATTCCATTTTGAAAATGAGCTTTTTAAGAGTTGACTTTTAAAAAATGTCAGGTGTACTATTTTTAGAAAATAATTTGGAAGAGTGATATGCACGTTGGAAGTTTTTTGTGACATCAAAATGAATAGCCCTCGCAAAGGCAAAGTACGACCAAAAGGTAGTGGCAGCTTTCTGCTGGGTTGAATTTTACATACAATGTTACTTCTGAGGCCTACCTCCAAAAATCAATTTTGCTGCAGTTAGACTTTTCCTCTAGGTCGGACATTTGTCACAGTTCAGTATCCATCTATCTCCTGCCTCTTTGGCCTTGTGAAGGTAACAAATGGAATTCTGTTTGGCTGTCTCTGGAAAAGATGAGCAGCGATTTGGGTTCTTTCATATCTGTAAGAAGAAGCTGAGCACTGGAATAATTGACCTGTCAAGAAGCAGGCAAGGTGTTCTCCACAAGCCAGCAGCAAGGGAAATGAGAAAACGGCTTTAAAAATGTTATTTTTCAATGTGGTCTATTTAATAACTGCAGCAGTGTCAGACGAGTGGCTTAATTTATATCAGGGTGCCAGCTTACAGAGTGATATTATCAGAGAGAGGAAGCAGAACTTTTATATACATATATGTGTATACACTTGCAAAAAGAAGCTAAATAAAATATTTTATTTTATAATTTTCACTATTTCTTTCAGACTTGCTCTAAAGATAGATTTTTTGGTTTTTTCCACTTACATCCACAGTTTTAAATCTCTTTTGGGATAACTTTGTGAAGTAGTATTTGTTCCACATATTGTTTGTCGCCACAAAAATGTGACAGTTGCTAATGGAAGTTGTCTTAGTTTTTATCAGCTACTATCTGTCAATTCCTTCTTGCCTTAGTGCAGCTCTTAAAATTATACTTTCAACTGTATTCATCAGCTGCAATTTTAATTTTGCTTCAAACTTACTATGTATCCTCAAAAAAAAAAAAATAAAAAAAGAGACACACTGGTAGAATATTAACTAGAATAGTCCTGCAGTGTAAATGCAAAGACAAATTAATACAGTGTGTTTTTCTTTAAATGTTAGAGTATCATATTTATTTTACATTTCTGTAGCATTTACTCTCCTCTCTCTCTCTGTGTTTCCAGGTGTGTGTATATAAAAACTTATAATTCTGAATGCCCTTTGTGTTAGAGAGTGATAATGAATACATTTCAGCAAGTTTTTCCATTGTACTTCAAAAATGAGCTATACAGTGTTAAGCTTTGCCATTTTTATGATTATTATTGTTGTGTAAAATGCTGTTCTAATTAATAATGCACACATACATTTACTCGTGGTTTTGTTGTTATTGAATAACTTGAAAACTTTTAAAATGCTGAGTTTTTTTACTGTGTGGTAAATTATTTCACTTGCCGTAAAATATGCAATGCAGCTATTAACTTCACCAATTCTATGCTTTGCATGATTGCAAGCAGTAGCCCAAGGCTGCCTTTCCGTACTTTACCGTCCTCTACACACTTGAGCTGGCTGAGAGTCAAATTGTCCACAATACAGTCCCATTTCTCCCCTCCAGTACGCTGTTTCTCTGCGTCATTCAAGGTCACAAGGACTCCACCTAGCACTATGTGCTTTGCAGCTGAACCAGCATCTGAAAAGGTAGTTGTCAAAATGTGCAGCCTCACAGGACAGTAATACATGTGTCATTTTTCCTCTGAAAATTTTTTTCTGGTGTAATCTTGTATGGTCCTTTGTCCCCACCTCTGATACCCTGTTTTTAAATTGTGTGATTCCAGCAACAGGCTGCTTGAACTCTTCAGGGTTATCAGGGTAAGGATTTGAGCTCAGCTCCTTGAGCCAGTGCCAGGTCAAGTGCTGAGGAATATCCAAAGTGGGAACATGGCCGTCTCGAAAAGGTCACAGGGAAAAATAAGGAAATCTGGATTAACCCAGGAAACTTGAATACTCATGATATCTGTGGCTGTGTTTAGTTGTGTTAAACCTGCCAGACTTCAATACAAAGATGCCAGTGGCTCACTGGTTTTCCAAGAAGCATGGTCCAAGGATGTTCATACAGTCAGGAATATCTGTTTAAGATAAGACTAGAGTCCTGTTGCCACAGAGCTTAGCAGTGAAGGAGTCCTGTCTGGACAGGAATAGTCTAGAGCAGGGGCTGAAGTCTGGGAGCCGTGACACGTGACATGAGGTGCCCAAAACCAGAGGGCTGTCTAGATTTGAAATTGGGGCAGAGGGGAGTGATAAATATTTTAGGTTCTGGTACAAGCTATACTGTAAGTCTTCAGAATAAGCTTCCATATTTCATATTAAACATTTTAAGATCGTACTAAAGGTGATGACAAGTACATGGAACAAAAAGTCCGTAGGGAGTTACTAAATACAAAGATATCACCCTGGAACAGAAAGTGACTGAGGAACAGGCTTCTGTGAATTGGAAAATTGTCCTGGAGAGGTATCAATATATGCTCACTTTGTTAGTTCACACTTTCTTAGGCTCCTTCTGTTAGTTTTGTTCAAGACTGGGTAGGTGGACTGAGATAAATGGACTAGATGGATACCAGGACCAGTTCAGCACAGCTGTTATCGATAATTTTTTTCCCCAGGAACTATACCTTAATATAATACATTCGACTTTGGTGACTTAGCTTGCCACTGCGAAGGAGTTTCAATGCTTGCCTAGAGGTAAAGGAGGGGAGAGGAAGGGCTGCAGGAAGTTTTGGGTGGCTGAGGAGGGACGTATGCTGCAGCCATCGCTATGGTGGGAAAGCCCTCACGTGGAGATGCAGCAAAGCCTCACGGAGGGCACTTTTCCATAGCCGAGCTACTGCACCCCTTCCCAAACAACATGTCCTGAGCCAACAAAAGCACCCTGCTGCTGGTGTAGCTGCAGGAGAGGCTTTGCCAGCAAAGCTCTGATCACTAACAGCTATGATTTTTTTTTTTTTCCCACACTTCTAGCCGGCTTAGTAAAGCTGGGAAGCAATTGTCTTGTAGATATGGCCTTGATACACAGTGTCCAGCCAAAGAGCTGTGACTGGCTGAACTGGACAGGACTGTTCAGAGAAGGCAAGATTCGCCTAGGGAAAAAAGAACATAAGTACATATCTCACCTAACATAGCATCTCCCCTATTCACTGGCATTTGATTTAAAGCCCTGAACGCTTTAACCCTTTTCTGCCTAGAAGTTACAAGACTTTATGCTTAAACCTGTCATGTTAATGTCTTCCTGGAGAATAAAAAAGGACAAAAAAAATGATCCTTGAGTGTCTGCTGCTCACATTATTATTATACCATGTGGAGAAAAATGATTCAAAACACTTTTCAGGGAAGGTGAAGCAGACTCATGTTATGACTTAGTAGATATATCCGTAGCTAACCATGCATATTATGGAAAACAAATGCAACTGTGAGAAGAATTCCAGTGCAAACTTAAGAAATGCTAAATATAAATAAATGAGGAATGATTTTATTGATTCTCCCATTGCCACAAATTCCACATTGTCATTCAGTGCTATGCGTCTCTTCAGAAAGACATTTTTTCTAAATTGTCAGCGCCTAACAAAATGTGCATACCTAGCCTGCAGGGAGTGTGAACTTTATATATTCTCTGCTTGCTCTTACACTGTTTGAGCAAAATTCATGCTCTAGCAAATGGACTAATGTCTTGCTTCTGTTTGTTCCCTCTCCTTGGTGTAGCTCCGAGTGCCCCTCCTCAGTCTGTCACTGTCCTGACAGTTGGAAGCCACAACAGCACAAGCATCAGCATCTCCTGGGATCCTCCCCCTCCAGATCACCAAAATGGAGTCATCCAGGAGTATAAGGTAGAAATGATGTGTAATGGGAGGGTTGTGTATTTAAGGAAACAGCCTGCTTGAATTACAGAACACTAGTGCTGTTTATGGATTTGGATTCTGACAGCATTTACTGCCACACATATAATTATATGGAGAAAGGGGACTGACTGCTTATGGATATTTTTTATTATTTTTTTTTCTAAGCAGTACTGCTGTTATATTAAAAGAAAAAAAAAAGTGAGCTAGATCTGGAAGAGAGCCGTATTTGGCAACTAGTTTATAGTGCTGCTCTTCCTTTTTCTTGCTGTGGAAAGAGAAGAAGGATGTTATTGTTAAGGGCTTCTGTACTCTCAAGGCAGGTGGTGAAGTCCCTGTCTTAGACTGTCTACAATCTGGCGTAGAAGTTGTCAGGCAAGATACTTCTCCTCCCTGCAAAAACACTAACCCTAGTGCTTCAAGATCAAAGTCAAGAACTGCGGGTTTGGGAGAGTACACAACTTCTTCTGAGTACTCTCTCTGTCAAGATTCAGAACTGAAAGTGCTAGGTTGGTTGTTTGAAGGAACAGGCTGAACACCACTACTACATCCTGTCTGTTGTATGAGAGTTGCCTGCATTGGTTGCATTTTCTCCTTCTTTGTTGCTGTGATGGCTCAAAGTATCCACTCCTTATATATCATCTTAAATTATGTTGTAGTCTGTAATTCCTCACTAGGGTCACTTTTCTACAAGTACATTTTCACAACGTGGAGAAAGTGCAGTGTGTTACTGGGGTCGAGGACTATGGAGAAAGTGACTGGGCAAAGTTCAGCATTGTCACAGGCTTGTAACCATGGAACACACTGTTTGTTAAATAACTTTGCTGAGGCTGGCTTGTATACCTAGTGTGAAATTTTTAACTGAAATAGAGCATGGCAACTTGCTTGACAGTCCCACAAAGAGTGGAAGTGGTGGATGCAGCTTATTTCACACATAAAGATGTGATTTTTTTTTTTCCCCTGCTGTATCTTGAGGGAACACAGCATCAAGAAGGGAGAAAGTCCTTGGCTTTTAAATCAACTAAGGCTTCAACCTCTTCCAACTTATCGCTTGGTGAGAGGGATGCAGTAAATGCTTACAATGTTTATGTTTAGAATACCACTTATTTGGTTTTGCTTGTAGTCAATATGAAGATTTATTAATCCCAGTATTTTATTGATCTCATTTTCATATAAATTAATAATTATTTTTGGCTTAATTAATTTTGATACTGACTCCAGTGCAAGTCAATATTAACCACCAAGCGCTTATAGGCAAATAAGTAAAGCACACTCCTAGACCACAAAATATGTAGATATGAAACAAAGTGGGTTGGTGGTTAATAAAAGCCATGTTCCAGGTGAGTGCTCAGACCTCTAGGCTGTTTATAAAAACAGCTAGAGTCACTCCCTATTACATCCCTTCTGTGTTAGGTTAGGTGGCTATCTGATTAGTGAGCTGGCTACAGTGAATAGAGTGCAAAGAGTCTAATACTTCCTTGAGTATGAAATCACTGCTGAGGTTTCACTGCACATTTTCTAACAAACTGAATGTAGATCTGTTCATTCCACTTCAAGCATCAGAATGCCTGCAAATTCCTTTATGAATTAAATGCCTTTAATTAGGGACATCTCATAGCTGCAGTAACCTAAGACCAGGGCAGACAAAGAGTGAAAGAATGAATGCAATAGTTTCTCACCCTAACACATTCTGGCCTACCAATAAGATCTGCATGATCTCGGGAGCACAATGGTTTCTTTTGCCCTCCAAACCTTCCTCAGTGTTTCACAGAAAAAAGAGAAGGTGTGATGAAACACTGAGAAGGGTCAAGAACAAGAGTAAAGAGACCATTGCTGTTCCTTAGACACATCAGTTGACTGCTGATGGTGCTTCTACCGTCAGTGCTTTCTTCTACTATTATAATTAAGTAGTGTATATGTGATATCTTTATGCATTGATTTTCTTGAGTGGTAGTAAATGCTGTCTTTAATAAAGCAGAAGCAGTATATGCAGATAACATTAACTGATGAAGAATCCCTAAAAGGTCTTAGTTTCAAAACTTCTTCAGAAAAGCCTATGGAAAAATGAAAAAGAGAGACATACCACTGAAATCATAGAGAATTCTCATCACAAAATGCAACTGAGATTATAGAGTGCTTGTTCTGTTTAATTAGAAAGTGATTGAGTCAGGAACTGAGATCTGGATTCCTGAACAATGTAATCACAAGTAATCACAAGAGCAGCCGTGAAAAGTGAATTTGTACTTATTCCATTTCAGAAATTTCACATATCCCTGTTGTGCAGTGAGAGGAAGTTGAAAAGAATTTTGAAAGTTGTTTCTTCTTTAGTACTTTAAGAAGTGTTTCAACCTGTGCTTGCATTATTTGGTGTCTTTTTACAATTCAGTGGGAAATTAAGAACGAAAAAAATGTGGATTTCTTTTAGGAAAGATTTGATGGTAATCATATTACTAAGCAAGATTTCAATTAATGTATAATGCCTCTTTTTTGCTTGGATGATTCTGGTCTGTGCTTCTAAGAAGTGTAACCACAGAATTTGCACTCCATGGAGAGCCAGAGCCCAGAGAGGTATTTGCAAGCTGTCTTTGTGGCTGGCTTGGTCCTATGCTAATCTGGGATAGCTTGCTGATCTAAATCATCCCAATTCCAGCTACTCCTGGATGGTAACATTGTTAAGAAGTCCAGAATAACTGATTGTCTTGCAATACCTAGATATGTCATATCTATGTGCAATTGTTTATGAGTATGAAAAATTTCACATTTTTTAACACATCAACTTTTGTCCCAGATCTGGTGCCTAGGTAATGAGACTCGATTTCATATCAACAAAACAGTAGATGCAGCCATTCGGTCTGTAGTAATAGGTGGCCTATATCCAGGTATTCAGTACCGCGTGGAAGTTGCTGCAAGCACCAGTGCAGGTGTGGGAGTAAAAAGTGAGCCACAACCCATAATAATTGGTAAGTGATTGTCTGTTCTCTTGTTTTGTTTTGCCCGTTTCGGCTTTCAAAAATGGTTTCATAAATCCTTTCCAGAAGAATAAAAATCCATGGAGCAAAAGATGAGATTTGAATAGAGCTAGCCAGTTAGTTTTTAACGTCCTGCTGCCTGCTGACATTGTGTCTTCTCTTTGTGCAGAGTTCTCGCAGCCAGTGGAGGGAAATAGGTTCCTGAGACATATGAGAAAATTCAGATTATCTAGTGAAACTGTTTTAATATTTTTTTAATTAATTTACCACTTCTGAAGGTTGACAGATTTATGGAACTAACATCTCAAGCTCCCTTTTCCCCCTGTTCAGATGACTGTAATATTGTCTTACTCTCACAGTTGGTGCCTAAGGCACTATTTACAGTTGGTTTTCTGAACATTTGAAGTCAGTGTTTCTCAGGTATCCCACGCAGATGAGCTTCCCTTGTCAAAGAGTAAGTGACCTCTAGTCCAGAGAGCAAAGGCAGTATTATCATACCTGCCTTTGAAATGACTATTTCTTAGTAGTGGTTTCCATGCTGAATTAATTTCCCAATCCGAGGGAAACACGGATTCCGTTTCCTTTTAAAATTCTTCTCATGTATAAAATACAAAGACAAGAACAACATGGGAAGGGTAAGAATAGGACATGTAATCATATTTAGCAAAACTGGATTGAGCTCTGCAGAACAGCACCTCTTTTGAGTGCATAATACAGCAATTTTGTTGCTTTTGTCTGTATGATCTGATGTACTTATTACTTAAATGGGCTTTTGTTTATTTGTGGGTCTTTTGTTGTTATTAAATATTTTCTTTTAGCAAATGTTGTCAACAGAATGCCCCAAACATGGACTATTCTGTTGCGTGTAGACCTTTAGAAAAGGCCATCCCCTAAACACTGCTTAAATGTTTCATGATATGCAGGTTCCCTATGCATCAATACAGAAAATGGGGTATATCAGCTTTGAATATATTGTCACTGGAGAAGGAAATGTAAGAGTGGAGGTGAAGGAGCACTGGTTTTAGAAAAAGGCAGCCACAGAAACGCCGAAGAAAAGAGGGGGAAAATGTTTTCTAGAACCGAAAACAAGAAATAGATTTTTGAAAATGCAAGAAACCTGTCATCTAATAGGCCAGAATTTTGGACCTCTGATAACTGATGTTGTGAGGCTAATTTGTCATTGCATTCACTTTGAGCAGGACTTCTGTATCTTATTTGACTAGGGAGACCCCTCTAGCTAGGCATTAAACACACTGGGCATGTTCCAGCAAAACACTTAAGTGTGTTACATTTTAAGCATGTGAGTAGCCTTGTGTCGCTTAACATATTGTGAGTTAAACTTGCACTAAAGTGCTTTGCTGGATGATTCCCAGAATGCTCAGCCCCGCATCTGGGTACAGCCCTTCATCCTGACCTTTTCCTCTCAAAAAAATGACTGGTATAATCAAAAGTTTAATATGGAGAGATCTATATTGTTGCAGGAAGGAGGAAAGAGATGTTGAGATGCAAGTAAAGTATGAAAGAAGTTATTTGGCATTTAGAGACTTAATTTTGTATAGTTAAACTTACAGTGATATTTATTTGTTCCTCTAATGATCCCAGAATGTCTGCTTCAACAAATCTATCTGGTGACATCTTTGCACATTTAGGAGTCCTTCCCATGAAACATAAAGGAAAGCCTTTTCTTTTGGGTTGTGTTTCTGTTCTCATTTCTGTTTTCCATTTTGGGAGCCCAAAGCTGGATGTGGTTGTATGGTCTATAACTCCCTTTTCTTTAGGTCCCATTTTTCTGTTGCTTATGAAGTTTGGCAGTTATTTCTCAGACTATAAATTTGCTTGATAAAGGTAACTGTATTTAAGTGATACTGTTTCTGGAAAATTTGAGGAGGTACCACTCGATGTTTGACTGAGAATAAAGAATATAAAATAAGAAAATTCATTTTTAGGTAAATTTAAAAAATAATGACATGGATTTAAAATGAGCTATTGAATAAACCTCAAAGTGTCATCATGAATAGGAAAACATTATTGACTGCTTTTATTGGAGTAGAGTTCTATATGGCCTGGTACTTAGCTATACTATTCAACAGCTTGGAAACAGAATGAACAACTGCAGGAATGCTGAATTATGGAGAGAGCAAGTCAGTGATACAGAATAGTTAAGCCATGTGGTTAAACAGTACAGCTTTCATTGTCATGAAATACAGATTCCAGTGTATAAAAATAAATAAGTTATTCATAAATATTGACTATGTTCTTCTAAGAAGAAAGGGTTTTTTATGAAAATAACTGATTTTAATAGTGGATAATCAACTGCTGACTTCCCAGACGAATTCTAGATAACAGACCCATGACAAGCCAGAAAGTAAAACTAGGAGAATATCGAGCAGTAGGAAGTATATTTTTTCTTCAGTTAGAAATTGTGTCATTGTTACAGGAATCCTGTGCCCATACTTCAGGCAGGAAGTTGAAAAAGTCTTATCTTCTTCAAAGAGAATCAAGGATAAAATTTTTGTGATCACTACTGATATGTTAAAAAATTTCACTTTGAAAAACAGAAATAAAATTGGAGATAACAGCAATGTTGGTTAATGGTATAGCTATTATTTCTCTTCATCAGTTGGCCTCTCTTACATTCCATCATTGGCATAATAATATGAGGAACAGCTGCAAACTTTCACAGTAATAGGTACAATCGAATCTGATGTGTCTAATTAATTTTTGGTCTGACAAATTAGTTTTGTTCTTCATTACTCTCCAATGGGAGGAAGACATTATATTTCATTATGTTTTTGTCTTCAGGAACAATGGAGCGTTACAGGTCACACACTTCCCTTGTCTATGTTCTAATTAGTTGAACTGACAGCATTGTTACAGAAACACCTGCAGTATGTGAAATAGTACACTGGTACCTTGGATGACATATTTATTACTTCTGCTTAAATGTTATATAAAGAAACACAAAATTAATGCCGTTTGTTTCCCCGAACACCAACAATTATATTAACTTTATCAAACATCAGTGAGTAACGTTCATCTGTATCCATTTATTTTTCAGTCATTGAATTAACAAAGCACACGCTATTTTGACATTTAAATGAATTATTACTTTTGTCGTTGTAATTGCTAGGCATTGAAGAGTGAGAGCAAACAGCCAGCCTGCAAACTTTAGAAGGCAATTTGGAGACAGGTTGCACCTTCCCCGAGAAGAGAGGCAGAACTTAAAGTTCACTGAAGGTTCTCCCCAGGCTCTCTGCAGTTTGCTGTCACATCCTCCATTCTCAAAAGGCTGATTTCTGGCCTTTAGATAAGAAAACTGGATCTTCAGACTTTTTGGAGGCTTTGGTGGAGCGCAGTTGTTCTTTTCTTGAGTCCCAGAGCACCCGCTCCCGAAGCCAGTGTTTCTGAAGTGCTGCCTTGCCCTCTCTTCTCCATAGCAGCACGGCTGCCTCCGAAGCACTGCTGACATTATCTGTTTCCTCACCATCCCACTGCTTTTACTTCTCCTATGAAGGGCACAGAAATTAAGTGAAAGTTAATGGCAATTAGCGCAACATAACTCCCATGCTGATTTCTACCAGAAAATCAGTTGTGTGCATGGAAGAGCATGTCGTAGAGTGCCTGTTTCTGTTATTTTTACTCTCAGCACTTCCCCTTTCAGCAGTGGGGTGCACTTATGGATTGATTCCATGGGCAGAAAAAAAGGGGAAAATCCAATAAAGGAGCCACTGCTGCCTCCCTTCCTTTCCTTGTCACAGGTGCTCGCTGAGTTTTATTCTCGCTTACTGCATCACGGGCTTTGGCAGCAGCAAGAAAAATTAGGAAAGCTTGGGAAAGGACAGCTGCAGCTACCAGGCCTTGGTGCTGGTAAAGCTTACCAGCATGGCCAGTATAGACTGGTCCATAATACCAGTACTGGTGTACTGCCTTTTTACGCATTAGCAGGCGTAGTCTGTCGGCATCCTCATGTGGGACCTATTTTGTTTGCGGGAAGCCTGTTTTGTTTCTTGCACAGAACTACTGAAAGCAAGCCAAGCCATAGCACAATTTCAACAGTCTGTTTGCGAAAGCAGACGGTCATCATTACTAAATATTGACGTGGCGCTGAAAGAGAGAAAGCTTAAGAAAATCACCGAGGTCATTAACTGTGTGATAGCAAAGTAGCACACTGCNTCNCNNTTCCTCCCGAGCAACTCCGTCCACCTCTGAGCTCAAGGCCCACAGCAGGGGAGCGGGCTGGGGCAGGGAAGGCACGCTCAGCCCCGTCGGCACACCAGCAGGCATCCTCATGCGCAGCTCGGCTGGTGTGGACTCCTGCAAAGAGGGGTCTGTGGAAATAAAACTGGAAGGGTCAGCCTCCTCATATCTGCTTTAGCCAACGACCTTGTCTGCTTGCTGTAGGCTGAAGCCAGTGTGGGGTCACAGGGGCTGTTCTGTTGAAAAAAGTGAGCGGTAAATTCAACCGTTGCTGAATTATAGAGGAGGAATGCGTACATTTTCACAGCAAGGCATAAAGCTACAAGGCTTCTAATAATTTGCTCTCAATGACCATTTCAGTGGTTTATTGCCGTATTCTACTACCTTTACATGTGTGCAATACACTCTTATAATGGTGAATCATAGCATTTTCACCTTTTTTGTCTTAGTAGAGTAGCTAGTCTTGCAGCTCTGCAGCGTGCATACAGGCATCTGATAATACTGCATAAACATTTCAAGGATTGAGCTGTATAAATGCTTTTACCGGAAATGAAGGATAATTCTTTCACCAATTTCAAAACTGCAGATACGGGCAGATGTATCAAATGTACATATAACCAATATTCATATTTTTTGCAGAAAAATATGTTCCACATTTCCTAATTTTAAAACTAACCATTTTTGACAAGGGAAGGTTTGAAACAGAAAAAGTGCTGGTCCCAGAACTATCTGCTTTAGCATTTCCTGAATTTCCAGTCACATTTTTTATAAGCATTTATTTTCAAGCCAGACACCAAGCTTTTCCTTACAGAAAAGTTCCCTTTTAGAGAAGGGGGGGGGGGGAAACAATGAGAGCATCTACTGAAATTTACTGTTTTCTAATGTAATGTACACAGTTTAAGATCCTATACACTAATTTTTGATGCATGTCACTTTAATCGGTATTCCACATCATAATTATTTCTTGCAGGTTGATGTTAAGAATTTTTCGTGCCTATTCTAGGCGAAAAAAATAACATCTGTTGCTGTGATTATTTAGAGCTTACAGTTCATTACGTGATTTTTTCCTTTGTGTCAAAGCTTGTGCACTTAGGATTTGTATGGATTGTTTTCCTCATGAAATGATGACTGGAAAATGCATCTTTGCCCCAGCTGAAAAAAAATATATTCTATTTTTTATTTTAAATTTGGAAACTCTAGCATGTAGCAAAACGAAATGAGTTGAGTAAGAATTTTTTGCGTGCCGACAACAATGAGAGAAGGAACTGTTTTTTGAAGTTGTCGCGTATTTTGTATTTGGATTTCTCATTTGGAAAAAGCTATTTGTTAATTGCTCGATATTTTTTCTTTTCTTGCTTTCCTGTGATCCATTTTCTGCTTGTTGTGCCCCATCTATAATTATGTAAAAATAAACCAACAAACATGTATATTGTTGAAAAAAAGGCTCCGGACTGTCATCTGTTAGATTACTTGGGAGAGTGCTATAGAGCTATCTTTTCAAATATATGCTTGCAACACCACAATGAATTATGGATTTACTTTCTAGAAACACAGGGTTTCAGGTGTGCATTGGTACTCATTAAAGCTCTTCTACTGTGGATAATTCTTTTGAGGTGCATTACTGTTGTTTTTAATTTGCATTTGCACTACTTCATTCCTGTCTGTATTAGAGAATCCATAATAACAATGTTCTATTGAATTTCTTTTGTGCAGGAGGTCGTAACGAAGTTGTCATCACTGAAAATAACAACAGCATAACTGAGCAAATCACTGATGTTGTCAAACAGCCTGCCTTTATAGCTGGCATCGGTGGTGCTTGTTGGGTAATCCTGATGGGTTTCAGCATCTGGCTGTACTGGCGCAGAAAGAAGAGGAAGGGGCTCAGCAATTATGCTGGTGAGAACAGTAACTATTTATTACCATCTCATCAGGTTCTATCATGAAGGGAACAGGTGCTGTTAAACCTACTTAAAAAACATGTTGAACTTACAGCAAAGGTGGCCTGGGTGAATTTTGTATGCTTGTTGTAAATGTATGCTGTGAAAATGCTGGTGTATGAGAAGCTTTAAATGCATTGCTCGGTACCACATTTCATCATTATCATGAGTCTTTATTTCTACATTTCCAGCACATCTAGCATAAAAGAGTACAAAGAGCATTAACTGTACCTCTTGCTCCTTGCTCAGAAGACACTCTGTTAGCGGTCTGGTTCCATTTATGTGCTCAAATGTGAATTAGACTAGACCCTTACAAGAAAGGTTGGAAAGGTTAGAGAGAGTATTTCGTCTTCTCCTTCTTTATTCCCATGCATTTCCATGTCTTTGAAGCCATGTGCATGGGAAATGAGTGGAGATACTTAATCAGTGACTCCATACCTATAGCTAGAGGATAAGAGATTGGTGTATTAGACAGTGTGGTCAAAATTTATCTGTGGCAGGAGCCATAAAAAGTTTTGTCTTGGAGATAGAACACCCACACTCATAGTATGATCACTCTTGCACTAAATGTGTTGCTCCATATGCAAATTAATTTTTGAAAACTACTTTTGGAAACATAAATAGATTTTCCAGATGAAAATATTTTCTTCTTCTCCCAACCTGTTTGTTTTTTGTATTGTTCTGTGCTTGAGGATTCCTATGGATTTTTAGGAAGTCAGGTGAATTACCATTAAATGGGTCACACTGAAGCCTAATTTAACACAAAAAAGCTGTTCTTCAAATATTGGGGTAGGTTGTCTTGTAGTGCTTATTAACATTTAAGAAGAGAAAAGATTTCCTTTCTGAGCAAGATTTGCACAGTTGAGGACACAGCGTATTTAACGTTGACATGATATCATGCTAAAGTTACACTAATACTCTTCTATTTACAAGTTATCACATGCAAACCCAAGGACACAGGTTCCCTAAGTGGCTGAACATCTCTAACAACTTGCCCAAAACCAATGTTCATTCCCTGCTTGCAGCCAAAAAATCCTATGCCTCCTCATGTTGCCATTAGCCATCATCAGACTCCTCAATGTCCTGACTGGGCTCACTAAACCCGAAGGAAACTATTGTGTGTTGGTTTTCAATTCTTCCTGCTCAGTTAGTTTTTCCACTGGCTTAGTAAAAAAACGGCAGCCCAAGAAAAAAAAATCAGATGAACAGTAGAAGCAGAGGGAGGAGAGACCCTTTCGGTGGCTCTTGGATTGATGCTGTTTCTGTAGAACCTCACCTTGCGTCACCATGTGGCTTGTATCATTCATAGGTTATGCTTTTTGCTGAATTGTTTTTTTCTCTCCTTTAACAGTAATGACTTCTACTCTGAGAGATGGGGTGGTGTTAATTAAGAAACTAAAATATATCACGGACACCTACACGTGTGTTTATATGAAATGACAGTTTAGATTCCAAGATTCTTCATATTGAGACAGCTGTACTGTTATTCCTCTTAGGAAACAGTCCTATGCATAAACTTTGGATACAAGCTAAGACTACTCTTTTTTTAAAAGCAGAATTATTAGCCCTGTCTGCGAGTTGGCATGTTGGGGGTGGAGGCTGAGAGCAAAGTTTTTTATGCCTTACAATGCATAGCTGTCAATAATGATAATAGTCATTAGAAACAGCGTGTCTCCTGCGACTCATTTCTTCTCATGATGTTTGCTGCATCTAAGTGTGATGTGAACATTACTCCATGACACAGAATTCCCATCATCAGAATTATGAAACAGTGTATGCTTTCAGCAAGGAAAGTCCATAACAGATCACACTTCATAATTCATCCTAATGTTTACAATTTGCAAAACAGCATGTCCACACAGAAGGTCTTCAAATATGACTGTCAGAATTCACTGCTCACCTTTCCAACCATCATTGCTCATTGGCTGCTGGCTGGTTAGCGCTTTAAGCTCAACTGTTATGTCCCGCTTATGCAATTCAGCCACAACTGAGTAAATTCCAGAGGAAATTCGTGCCCTGCAATTAGCGCTTATTATCAGGGTGTGTAACTCACAATGTGTTTGCTTTCTTGTTTTGCAGTTCAGTCCTTCACCTTCACCCCTGCAGGTACTGTCCATTAGTCTGTCTCTTACCTCACCAACACATCATTGCAAACATTAGCTACCTAAGTGTTTCTGAACAAGTGAGATATGCAGAATTAAAATAAAATACAAGGAGAAATACTTCTGCTGCCTATCTGAGATAAAAATGTAGCATTCATTCTCCTAGTGATTCCAGAGGAACAAAATCTACCACCATTAATGTCTTTGTCATTATAATTCTGCATACTTCTTACTCATCTAACTCCTTCAAATAATGCAGTTTTGAAAGTAATTTGCAGGACAAGATGCTTGAATTAACATAAGCAAGCATTAGTCATATATAACTGAATTTTGATTTAAAGGCTCAAAAAAACTACCTCAAACATTTTTGAAGATATAACTGGAGAAATTAAACTTCCTTCCTCTTTAGCTGTTAGTTGCGTATATGTTGGCCTTACTGTGAGGTGTTCAGGTCTTCAAGCAATCTGATGATTAATGTATGCGCACATTGCCTTTACAGTGCTTTTGAAATTGAAACGTTTGCTTTTTTCCTGGCTACCTGATTCAAAGCTGATATCCGAGGTTTCATGTCTTGAATAAACATAGCATACAGTAGACCATTATTGTAAGCATGATGAAAGATATGTGAAGAATAAACAAAGTGTGTCTGAAACAGCAGCTCGCAAACAGCTTAGTCAACATATGGATAGCCAGGAATAATAGAGTATACAAGTCATAGTAATAATTAATACAAGTAATTAGCTTCTGCTCTTATACCTAAGCTTGAGATTCAAAACCTCAATATAACTATACCTCAATGTTACAGTGTAAAAGACTGATAAATCTCAGCACTTTCCAGCAGAACTCTGTAAAATTTTTTGCATGTAGCTTGGCCTCTCAGTTGCACTTACCAAAGCTGTTTCTTCTGCTGTCCCCTCTGCTGTCCATGTATAGAGGCCAGTCTTCCTACTGCACTGCTGAACCAGTCCTCATGCTCAGCTATCTGCTTGCTTGCTCTTGCTTATCTTCAGCCACAGCTCGAGTGTTTAGCTTAGCAGGAAAGAGCAGATGACTGTCAAGGCAGATGAGCGAAGGTGCTGCTGTCTGCCCCAGGGACCTGTGACACTGGGAGGGAGAAGTGTCCTTGTGGAGAAGCTCAGGGGGCACAGGAATTGCTCCTCTGACTTCCAAGGCAGGTTTGTTCAAGTCACTGTAAATAGTGGCACAACACATCCTACCCTAAATGCTTAACTTGATTTACTTTGAGATACAACATAGGATTTTTTCCCAAAATGAAGTAACACATCTTTTTGCATTTGGTTCCTATGATTGTGCCACTGTCAGCTGTCTGTAACTGTGCTGAGTTTTTTCCATTGTGTTTGTAGCACACATTGGCAGGACGCGGGGTTGTGTTGGAGCCACAGTGCCTGTGCATGATTCAGTGCAGTTGATCGACATGTGCTGGGCAACTAGGATGTGTCAGAGGCACTGACAAAAACTGGCTTTTTTAAAAATGGTTTGACATCTCATGGGCTTTATAGAACTATAACAGCCCATAGTTCTGTTTCCTGGCCTATAATAATTTCTAGAGGCACTGAATACCTAAGTCATCCAGTAGTCAAGTCCAAAAAAAATCATTAATTTAAAAAAAAAAGAAGTTGTTCTTTTTAAACAACATAGTCCCTGTTTTTTATCTTGATACCCAGAGTTCCCTAAGAAACATCATTAGTACTCTAATATTTGAGTTTGCCATTGCTAATACCATTTAGACAAACATGTTCTTGTGGAGGTTTGACGACACTCACAACTGTATGTTGTTCTCTACAGAGTCATGATTCATAAACAAGATCTAAATATTTAGACAGTGGTATGTAGCTTTCAGAATCTCTTCAGAGACAGCTGTCAATAGAGTTTTGCTTAAGATTAATTTATCCTGATATACTCATATTTTAGAAGGTGCACACTTTTTGTTCAGACATCTGCTTTAAATTCTTCCGTAAGAAAGTTGCAGAACATACAGATTTGACTGTGTAGTAAAGATAATTAAATGTATTAGTGGAATATTCATATACTTACTCTATTTCAGACACAAAACAAAAAATCTAGTCTTTCAGTTATTTCTGATGTAAATAGAAATTTTGTTTTTCTTCAGTTGTATTTGCATATGTGTAGAACTTAAAACACTAAAAATAGTTGCTTAAAAGTCTAGATTCTACAGTTACATAGTTACTTGCTAAAAATGTTCATTTGGGTCCTTTTCAGATTATGGGTCATTCACTGCGACTATTTGTTATTTGTATTCTGTTATTAGGCTCCTAAGAGGTATAATTTCTGCTGTGTGACTAAACTACTGTATAACACTCTGTGTAAGAGAAGAGCAAACAGCAAATGTCACGCAATCGGTAAAGATTTGTGCCAGAGAAGAATAATTGTTTGAGTTAAATTCATTAAGCTTTCTGTCTTTGTGAACATTTTCATAAGCACTGATCGATTACTGAGCTGGTCACAAATCAAGTGACATTGAAAATCAGAGCTAAATTTTTTAACTTATTTTCAGTTGAACTGACTCCAGTAGTTGCTGAGCCACAATTCTGTACATCACTACTCCTCCACTTCCCTTTCCCTCATCATGACTCACCAGACATTGATTCTCAGTAATATCAGTACTACAAAACATATGATTTTCAACTATGATTGTTAGATTACTGCTGGTAAGTAGTAGTGTCATCATCTGCAGCTGTACAAAAAGTATACATTTTTGGGACCATGACATACTATCAGCAAAACCAAACCTGACACAGAGACATTAAATACAAATGTTACCCCTTTTCAGTCATCTGTTCTGTGATAGAAAGGGAGGACTGATCATACTTTTGTGAATTTCTGTTAAAGCTAAAGCACTGCTACACTGTTTTTTTTGTGGGTTTATGGTTACCTTTTACTCAGATTTCCTGGATATAAACTCACACTCTGAGTTTCTAAATGATATAAGAAAAGATAGATGGCACAAAAGAGATATCCGACTACTTCTTGTATAATAGAAGAAATATTTCTTTCCTGTATTACAACGAAAGACAGAATTTATTTATTTTGTACTTGAAGTTGCGATTCTCTTTGCACATTTTGGTATAAGGAATTCTACAACAAAGGCATGGAATCCATTTGTAGAAATAAGAGAACTATCGTTTATCTGCTTATCTTTCCTTTGCTCTCAAACTCATTGTTGTGCCAGTACCCCCTCACTCAAATACTCAGATGTTTGGAAGTGTCTAGGCCATCAGTCATGCAAGGAAGGTAAATATGTATTTTCACTTATGAGCAGGTAAGCTTATTTAGTGACTAGTGCTCCTTGGGATTAAAGATTTCACAAAACTGAGTAAACAAAAACAAGTTAATAATAGACAGAGAATTATGGAATGCTGCACATTTTATGCGCAACTCCTGAAACTGTTAAATGAGGATAAATTATTTGACAGAATCATCCAAAGTTAGACAGATTTGATGGAATTTTTGTATGCTGATTATCTGTTCTGAGTTAATGCTTATTAAAAGAGGATTAATCTACATTCGTATTTGAGGAACAGCTTATCAGAAAAAGGAATGAGACTTGGCTGGCAACATTAAAGTTTTCATTTGCAGTAGGAAAATGTGGCCTACTAGAGATAGGCATGCAGAAAGCTTTCTAAAGCTTTCTTGCCTCAGAATGTCAACTTACTATGCGTTCATATTTTTCCAATTCTAGCAGGCATGAAGATTAAATTTAGCCTTGTCAGATAATATTATTAAATGGTTTGGGTACCCCCTTATATATTTCATAAAAAGCATGTGAAAAGCTCCTTAAAGTATGGTGTTCTTCATACAAATATATACAATATAATTTCCTTAAATATTTATGCATTTAAAATGCACTTTGGATTATATTTCTGCATTTTTGCAGTCCTTGAAGTATAAACTGGTGGGGATTCCTTCAAAATCTCTCTATGCAAAGGTTATTTTTTCATCTTCTTTTGAAAACCAGTCTCATCCCTGCAGGTCTGCAGCCTTTTTAAGAACATATATCAGATGCAAAGAGTGCTGAAAGAGCTTTTTTGCTTCCTTGGTGATAAAAAGCAAGGGAGATTGGTGGGTCAGCGATACGGACATCCTTCCCTTCCTCCTCTTACATTGCGCCTTGAAATTGCTCTGCTTCTTTTTGAAGTGGAGACAGGATGAATAAAGCCAGCTGTCTGTGTGTTTTATTTTTACAGTGACATCTACAAGCCTGCATTGCATTAAGTATGCTCCTATTCAGGCGTTTAGACTTGTTTTGTAATTGCAGAAATCAAACTGCAGGCAAAAATGCTGACAAAACATACGGCAGGAATGATAAACACAGTGCTTGTGTTGGCAGCCTGACCATATCTTCTGTTGTTAGCTGTCTTTCCTTTCACAATATTGATGCTAAAAGAAAGGCACCTTCTCTATCCAGCGTCAGGTAGCCCATTTATGGATGGCATCAAGAATATGATTTTTTTATGATTTTTTTCCTGTAACATCCTGATGACATGTTCACCCCTCAAGAGGAATTTTGGCTAGCTTAGTTGATACTCTGGAGCCTTTTCTGCTAAGAATAGTAACTAAAAAACTTTCTTGTTTATTTTCTCATGAAGAATATAACCATCCGTGCACTGGTATGCAAGGTGAAGGGTAAACAAAAGAACCTGTATTCCTTCCCAGTTCCATACGCATCACAAAAGCCAGGTGCAGTCTTCCCCGGGAAAAACAATGCCACTGCAAGACAAGTTCTTTTTAATTGACTGAGCTGAACCTTTTCTCTAAAAACAGTGTTTATACTGGGAGGATGTAAGATTATTTAATGTAGGAAAAAAAAACGGAAGTTGTTCCTACCACTGGGATACACAGATAGAAGAAAAAAGAGTGAATGCTGTGATACCCTGTCTCTTCTCAGCGAGCTCTCATGTCACAGCCAATCTGCAGCAATTATGACTCTAGCAAAGAGGTTTCGATGTCACGTCTTGTTAATATGTTTCTTACAGCATGCCTTCGAGTTTTTTCCATACCTCACTACACAGGAAATAAAATGTGTCTGGCAAGCATTCCTACCTAGCTCCCCCATTTTAGCTTTGCTTTATAAAGGTACACAAGTGATATAAATGTTTTGAAGACCACAGGTATTGATTTTTTTTTTGCATATGACATGCATAGTTAAAATCTCACACACCTGTACATGCTGTACAAGTGGTGACAATATTACTTTAAAATTATTTCTCATAGACAATAGTCTAAGCACAATCATTAATCCCAAGATGATTTCAGAAAAGATGTTTTACTGGAATTCCCTTAAATCTGTAAACTTTATTGATCAGAGTTGTTACCAAATGCACCTTTGTTTCTCATTTTCCTTATTTCTTCTTGCTTTGACAAATGCAGAAAGTTGGAGAAATGGAGTATTAAATTTGAAGGGAGAGAGGAGGAAGGAAACATAATCTAATGTCCTTTTGACCAACATACTTTGAAACATAGCTGTGCAGTACCCAGCTCTGCTTAGTACCACATTTTGCATATGTGATTTCCACAGCACTTCAGATTATACAGTTTTAAGCCAGGAGTGACACAGCCTGTTAGAAACAATGTGAATGAAAGTAGCATTGGCTCTAAAATTAATTAGCTGTAATGTTTTACCATACCTTGTTTTTCAATGCAGACTTTTGTTTAATACTTCCCATACTTGCATTTTGATTTTCTTTTCATTATTTGGTTTGATTACATCCTTTCAAAATTCAGCTATTAACCATTTTGGTGTGACATTTGACTGCGGTGATTTTCTGGTATTGATACTAGTCTGTTCTGCAGTGAAGGGCAATTAATCACCCTACCCAAGCACTCTTCCAGTCAGGACCAGTTTTGTCCTCTTTGCTGAATGTAGACTGCGAAATTATCCTAGGAGTTAATAAACTGACAAGGATTCTATAAGATATCAGAAGTATTTTCCCAGTGGATTTATGTAATTGATAATTTTTTTAATGATCACAGCATTTCTATTGTAATTTTCCCTGATTATAATGTTATATAATAGACAGCCTGTTCTTGAATTAGTGCAGTTTGGACTAACATTGGGAAAATCTTGCAAATACTCTGAAAGCTGTAATTTTGTGATGGGAATATCTGTCTTAAAAAGATAAATAGTATTTCCCAATCAAGGCCTGTTTCAAATTAAAGTGCCCACAGACTCTTCCATTCCTCTCTGAAATTCAAACCCTCGTCTTGTCAGGGGCCTATAAGGATGCAGGTGTCCAGGACATTGATGTAATTTAATAGTCAGCCTTATCTATGCCTGACAATAAATAAAGGGATATTGCCACTGAGAACCAGAGTAGTCTGTTGGCCTTGATTCAAAATATTTGCCAGTGCTTCAAAAAGGATCATCAAAGATTGTCAATTAGCATCTCACCAGTAATGTGGCTTTACCTATATTGCCCTGAAATGTAATCCTGTTAATAAGATAGATAAGGGATACGCTGGTTTTTGTCAAACACCCAAGAATGGAGCCATAAAGCCAATTATCTCCCTCTGAAGGTATCCTTGGAATCCCCCATGGCAAGACTGGAAACACTTTTTCTTCCCAGTGATACTGGCATGTATGCATTTATGTGTGGGTGCTGGTTCTTATACTGTACTGTTGATAGAAACGGTGCAGCTGTATGCTTTTTTTCACCCCTCCAGCTCTGCAAAGGTTCCACCTCTTTGTGTTTGTCCTGGGAAATGGCATATTTGTGTGGTGACATTACATTACTGCCTTATGACATGAAGTTATTAACTCACTGGTGCAATGTCATTATGTACTGCAGGACAAGCGTGCCAAGAAAACAATTTCATCCCATGGCACAGTCTTGTATTGCAAAGTCAGATGAAGGGGCCTGTGGTAGATTCAGGCCTTTTACCCAGGTGGCTGGTTTGCCTTGCAAGCTACGGAGCAAATTGTTCTTAGTCAGTAAGGTGCAGTGAAGTCCGAAACAAATGATAACCCTAACATGTTTGACCCTTTTCTTATATTTTCTATAATTCATTATGTGATGATGCCAAGGGGCCTACAATCTCAGACACTGAGCAGTTTGAATTGTTACTTTTAATTATTACTAATTGATTTTTCCCTGTCTTATATGTGTGTGCCTGTGTGTGTGTATGTTTGTTTGTTTTGTTTTTCCAACCAAAACACAGTCACTTTCCAAAGAGGAGATGGAGGACTAATGAGCAATGGAAGGTATGTTTCTTTGTATAAAGGTCTTTCCATCTTACTTATTTTAGAAATTAGGGATCGGAAAAATGCAATAGGTGATGCCCTTGGGTAATAACCGATCATTTGGAAGACTGACAATGCTAGGAGGAGTTAAGTAGCTTACCACAAGGTTTAATGACCTATCTGTTGTGCACTTTGGAGGAATCAAGCCCAGATGTTTCATATCTCCCAGATGCCCTGGAAGAAATGAGTAGTAAATATCACAAGGAATGTGTTCATTTGTTACCGGGATGTTTATTGCATTAATTAGACATTAGCAAATGAAGTTGCTGTTGTTTAAGACTCCTTATTGGCTCCCCCTAAATTGCTGTGAGTGAACAATTACACTTAATCGATCACGAAATAAATGATTCATGGATGATGAATAGGCTGTAGATTGATAGGACTGTATTCCACAACTTTGGCTACTCAATTGAAATTGATAAAAGCTGATAACGGGCCCATATATCCTCATCTATTTTCCCTTTGCCAATATGGAGATTGTAATTAGGCCCTGGTAATAACTTCCAATCTCCCATTTAATCAATATTTTAGCAAAAAGAGATTAGGCCTAATGAGAGCGAGTAGATGTGGCAAGAAAGCGGCTGGGTCTTCTTATTGCCGTTTCCATAGAAACCGATGTTTCTCTTAGGGACTGTGCCAGGCAGGGGTCTATAAAGTACAATGATCGGAGATGTTGCTCCAACTTCATGAGTGCATTAATAACCTAGAAAAGCTGCAGAACAGTGGATGTTTTTTTGTTTTCGTTTGGGGGAAGGGGGTGTCTGCAGGAAATGATTTGTTTTCTCTGTGAAGTACAAATACAAACAACCCACCTGCCTTGCTAAATTTCTGGCTGTTTATCCTGGGATGAGAAAGACACGGTGCCTTATGACCTGAGTGTACCTTCTCTTTCAACATACTCACTGTTTAATTCTGCTCTCAAAGCTGGGAATTACAGGGATATAAAAGCCACGCAGTAGTGGCAGATAAAGATAGCTGTGGACTTTCCATTAATCCTGCTCAAACCTGTTTACCTCTAAACCATCCAAGAGTGCTCAGAGAAAGAGTTAGCAGCCTGTAGATGACAGGCGTGCATTTGGGATGCAAGGGAAGGAAGAAATAGTAGCCCAAAGTCCTGGAAATGGCTGATATGGAGCAATCAGTTTGAATGATGGCTCCCTTGAGGTGGTAATTTATCATGCAGCCCTGATGTAGGAGCCCGTGATGGTGCTGCCTAACCCCTGTTTCACACAGACAACGGAGTTCATTTGGATTCTGGCAGAATCACGATGAATGTCTAGTCCCACTTCTACTGACAAAGTTGATTTGTATATATCCTTAATTAACTGCTCAAGGTCTTTAAATCATCAAAGGCTACACAATTTTAATTTGAAATAAATTAAAGTCTTCTAAACTGTTTGTTACCTACAGTGTTAGGAGAACAGTGATACGGCCTCTTCAATCACTCATTGTCTCACAGATGTTTTAATTTTTGTGAAAATTTATATATGTATATTTGTATGTATATCTTTTTTTCTTATTCTGCTTCAGTCGACCAGGTCTGTTGAATGCAAGTGACCCCAGTTATCCTTGGCTTGCAGACTCTTGGCCTGCCACAAGTCTGCCAGTAAACAACAGCAATAGTGGACCCAATGATCTTGGCAATTTTGGTCGTGGAGGTAAATTTCATTTTATTAAGTCACCATATAGTATACAATAGGCTTCTGTTAGTTAACATCTATGATAAACACTGAGTAATATTTTTATCATTGTAGTTCTTCCCATGTTTCACTCAAGATCTGATATAAAATTGACTTTAAAATGTTTACTTTCCTTTGTCTCTACTTCTTTAAAATGTAGGTCTAGTTTGTAATTTGACTCACAATGGTGAGACAGGGTCTGCTTATCATTTCAAGAGAAAGGTCTTCAGAAATTTTCCTTCTTATTGCAGGAAAGAATACATAAACGAGAACTATTTAGATTTTTTAGGGTTTTATTTCTATTTTGAATTGAGGGAGGCCCTTTGGGGAGATGTGGTAATGATTTATAATTATGGTTATGAATCTTTAGAGGGGTTATTTTCTTTCATACATTTTACTCCAGTGGGAATTTCAAGATGAATGATTGGGGTTTTTAAAAGTCATAGTAATATTCACATCTCTCTGTTACTTCCTTGATTTCTGTGGTGTTATGACACATCTAGTTACACACAGTGCTGTTCAGAACAAGACTTCCTAAAGTAAATGAGTGTATAAATATTTTAAAGACATAAATAAGTAAATAAAAATCAAGACAAATTCATATATCAAAAATACATTAAAATGCAAAAAGATCTATAAAATCATCAAACTGATAAATGAAAAAAGAATTCAGTTTCAAACCGTACCTGAATCTGCTTCTGAAAACCATCCCTCACATTGGTTATACGTTCCCATGCAAAACATCTTGCCTGTGGTTTGACTGCCATTGCTTCAAATTACAACAAAACACTCTAGATTTATTTTGTATATGAACATGTTGTAAAGCTCGTCTTACAAAAATATTATAAAGTAAGCAAAACTTTTGGTAATATTTAGAAGGTAGATGAATATCTGCCAGCTTCATGTTTTAAAGCTTTTGGCTTCATTGTGGATGAGGCATAGGTCCAAATTTGTCCAAGAGATGCAACAGTTATACTTGGAATTTCAGCAGCTTTATTCCACCCGTGATCTTTATAGTTGAGCTCACATTTTTATTCTAGCTGTTTTGGGATGACTTGTCCCTATCTGTTTCAGCAGTTGAGTTTGGATGCTTCTGCGTTAAAGATGAATTAAAAGTCAGAAGTCTTTTAACATGAGTTAACTGTGCAGATAGAACTTGGGCCTCTTTTATTGTTTAAAAGGTCTGTGATAATATAAAGTGTTTGTAAGAATTTTGAAAACAGCAAGGTGGCAATCAGTCACTCCGGAAATTCAGAAGCTGAGGTAGGCAGTTCTAACATGGCTTTTAAGAGTGAAATCTGCATTAGGTCCTAGATAAACATTCGAGAGCAAGTCTGTGAGTGGCAAGCACAGGTTGGGTTTGGAGTCACTTGAGGCCACAAAATGGTACTGCGTCTCCTGAGGCAGCAAGAAAGTGCTTTCCTCAGGAAGTACTGCAACACTATTTCATTTATCTCAAGAGTTTCAAAACAAGTTAGATTTTGGAGAGTTTTTAGGAAAATGTCCATTGGGAAATTTGTGTTCATCTTTGGTCTGAAATGCAATGTGATTTTTTTGCTATGACAGCTTCATGGGAAAATCACACTTGATTTTTGCTAGATGATTGTGGTACTTTGTAAAATAACACTTTAATAGCTCTTTAAGTGCTTACTGTATACACCTCATTGAGGTCAAAAAAGTAAGCTGTGGTTGTATTGAAAATTCCCAGAATGTCTGCAGAACCTCAGCTTATTAGTGAGAATGACTGAAAATTCTTGGCAGGTGGGAAGATATGCAACTTTCCTTCCAAGTGTGTGCAAATGTACAGTACTCAATTTTAAAATGACTGTAAAGAAAGGACACCTCTTCACTTGCCAGAAACGTGCTCTAAAAGGTAGATGTAAGTCTGAGTACTTGAGAGATGAACATTTTGCTAGTTTTTACTGCCATGAGTCCGCAAATCCAATACAGACAGGTTGAGCTGGACTTACTTTGTTTTATACATCAACAAAAGAACTTAGTTACTAAACTTCAATCCATTATACTGTAATGAAATCAATCGTGGAAAGGAAAAATCTTCATATCGTAGATGAAATGCAAAAAAGATATAACTCCGCTTGACCCTCACATCTGATGCTATGTTTGCACATAGATGCGTTTATGACTGTGTACTGTCCCTACAAAGCACACGATATGTGCAGATAGATAGCAGTAATTTTGAAATATAACTTGTAGTTCACATTAATTATAAATTTTTTGCATTTACAATTTATCTGCTGATATAAGTTAATACAATTAAGGCATTTTAAATACTTGATCGTGCCCTTTCCCCTGTTGTTATCTGCAAAAACCAGATCATGCAGATATTATTAGGGTCCATGTTAAAATGTTCACTGTTGCACACATGAATGCTGTAGAAAATAGTTCTGTGGTTTAAATGTTCATCCCAGGGGAAAAAATAAAAAGTCCAGTGAAAGGACACCATGATATCATATCTCGTTGTTGAAAAAGTCTTGAGACAGTGAGAGAACAACCATATTCCCTAAGATTGCACAAAACCCATGACTGAGTCTGGAACCCTTGTCTAGGTGCAAGAATCATCTTTTCTCTTTGGGGCTTAAGGTATAAAAAAATGTCTGTGATACCTAGAATGGGATCTGAACATCCTCGCTATAGGAGTATGCCTTATCTCAAGCATGATCTAACAGTTAGAATCCATACCTGCCATCCAGCTATGTAAAGCAAATGACATATAAATGATGCATTTTTCTAACAAGTAAATTCCAGAATGGATTCAACTTTTCAGTCTAAATAAATTTTAAAAATAGTACTATGTGATACATTGACCTCTGAGAGAGTAGGAAGAGAGTTACCTGCTGAGCTGTGGTTCTCCTTGGGACATCATGCCAGCCATCATTAGATTCTTCACGCTTCAGTAGTCTCAGCTTCTAAATCTAGTATTCCACCAGCAAAGGTCACTACAATGTTCAGTAAGGAGAGAGATTACCAATCTGACTGATTAAAGGTACAAACTGCAGTGTGTGATAGGATTCAAAAGATGTAGAAAAGTCAACAGATATTTAGTTAAATATGCTCTATTGTTTTTAAGGTAAATGTATTTGAACAGGTTGTTCTCCATTATCAGCACTGCTTTGCCGTTTGAAGAAACCAATCACTTAAATCCCTTCAGGATAACAGATTTTCTTTCACATATGAGGAACAACTTGGTTTTCTCAGGTTTTTCTTTTGTTGCAAAGTACGAATGTACTAGCTAATGTCAAAAAGGAAAATTAAATAAGCTGATGCATAAAACTTCAAGGAAGTCAAGGTGATGCCCTTAAAAACTTACTTTGAGAGCTCTGGCATCCATTTAAGAGTTTTGCTACGTATTTCCTGGGAAAGTTTCCGCTGTGATTTGTGGATTCATTCCTTTCATCATTTCACTGAAGCCCAGACAGTTTCATTGGTTCTGACATAAAGTGAACAATTGAAAACATTCTTCAGTAGAGAAATATTCCAAACTTCACTTTCACAGTTGAAGGTATGGGGGAAAAAAAAAAAAAGATGGTTTTAGGCAGTGAGACGTGAAGGACAAGTGGTAGGCCTGTCACAGATGCTGATAGCTTGGCGATGGTTGTACATCATCTTCCCTTCGTTGGCTCATGGACCTGTCTCAGCTGAAATGCAAACGTGCAAAATGGCACGTTTATTTTTCATCTTAAACCTTGATACTTTCAGGCTTCCCGTGCATCAATGAATTGTTTCATTCCCTTGTGTTCACTGCAGATGTGCTGCCACCAGTGCCAGGGCAAGGAGATAAAACCGCTACTATGCTTTCGGACGGAGCCATTTACAGCAGCATTGACTTCACCACGAAAACTAGTTACAACAGCTCCAGCCAGATAACGCAAGCCACGCCATACGCCACCACCCAGATCCTGCATTCCAACAGCATCCACGAGTTGGCTGTCGACTTACCTGATCCGCAGTGGAAAAGCTCAATTCAGCAAAAAAACGACCTGATGGGGTTTGGTTACTCTCTCCCAGACCAAGGCAAAGGCAACAATGGTAATTACCACTCTTACTTTCCAGAGCCCTTGGCTTTATACTGTAGCATCTGTGCATGAGTTAGAAAAATGATTATGTGAGACACCGTTCATCTTTACCGTAACTAATGCTTCCATACGTTGCATGTGTGCTGAACCTCACACCATCACAAAACACACTGTGCTGTGCTTTCGGTCCTCTTCGTCCCGTGCTGATCACCGCATCATCTGCTTCCCATCAGGCTAGGGTAGGCAGACATTTAAACAAAGCTAAATAAATTAATACTGGCTGCCCCGCCACATCTGCCGTTGACTCGCTAACTGCATGCGCTGCATGTGCTTGTGCTGTCGACTAATCTCACGACGCCACTGTGACCTTTGCCCTTTAACCCTTAGCCTTGCTTTACATCCCCGACTACCGCGCGGCTGAGGGCCTGGCTAGCAGATTGCCCCACAACCAGTCGCAGGATTTCAGCACCACCAGCTCCCACAACAGCTCTGAGCGGAGCGGCAGCCTCTCAGGTGGGTCCCGCCGCCGTGGCCGGGTCAGGGACGGATGGACGGACGGACGGGCGGCGGTGGCGAGCTGTGCCGCCGCAAAACCTCCCGGATCCGCTTCACGCAGAGGTGTGAGGGTGCCCGCCCGGGGGAACGACAGCGAGCGGCGTCACCCCGGCCTCTGATGGAGACAAAAATGTCCTTTGGCAAAGCCTGTTTGGAGACGATCAGCGCGCCCGCCCAGCCCGTGCGTGTCGGCATGGTCGCAAACCTGGCCTTGCCACGCGCTTTCGCTGATGGCACGGCTCCTAGAGCAAATTCCGCACCAGTCCTCTGCTTATTGGTCTCCCCGCGCTGAACTTCGTGAGGAGATTAATGTTTGTGTTGAGCTGTTCACAGGTTCCCCACTCCCACGAGCTGTTTCTAAATGCTGTGTTTTCACCGAGGCAGCTCAGAAATAAATGCAGGGCCCTGCAAGATGACTGGGGCTTCAGAAATGGTGCCAAGTCTGCGTACAAACAGAATATAAATTTTATGTGTTTGCTGCATGTTATCTTGGAAACATGATGCATTTTCGTTGGATGAAAATGGTTGTAGTACGTGCGGTTGTGTATTACGTTTAAACACACCTTTTCCTTGATTTCTTTAATTTCGCTTACTTGTTGCTTATGTTATATGCAACTATGACTTTTTTTTTTCAAGGCATAAACTGAAAAGCCAGCAATTAAAATGAAAGTCTGCTATTTCACTTCACCGAAATATGAGAGAGCTGAAGGGATTTCAGTTTCAAATTCGTGTTATATTCGTAGCCTTTTGAGTTTCTACTATAAGTTGGAGCAATCATGACAGTAGTAGAGCAGCCCTAGAAATGGCTTCTTTATGTCAATTTAAATGACTATTCAAACTGAATGCTGAGATTAGCAGCCTGTAATCATTGTCCCATAACTCAAACAGCCAAATGGGTTTGCAAGTCTTGTGTTCTTACGGGAAGTATTAGTTGTTTTGAGTGAGATAGAAAACTAAGCTTATGGCTTTGAGAGCGAAGTGTCTGGGAGCGAAGTTCATACGATACTTCAAGAAAGGTTCTTGTTCCTTGCACGTGACATGTATTGGCAAGTAGCTTAGGAAATCAGCTTGCTCTTCTGACTGCATGAAAATGCAGAATTTGATATGCTGAAGTACACACATGCCAGTTATCAGAGGGCAGTATCACAGCTGAGATGTGTTGACAGCTACAGCTGCCTGAGAACTTTCTCAGAAAAGACAAAGTTTCACTGGAAAATGCCAGTTGACCAAAAGCTGGACTTTGAACAAATATTTCAAGTAAAACGTATTTTGTATAGTGTTTCTCAGTCCGAAGTAAAATTTCTGACAGCACACGGAAACTCCGGGTGAGCCAGTCTTTCTGTGGCCAGGGCACTCCTGTTGTGATCGAAGCAGCTTGCACCTGGATGCCCCAGTACTCAGATGAGTGTCAGATGATTGGCCTGCAGAGGCACAATTCTGCTCTCACTTGCCTGCTAATTATGTCTTCAATACAGGCTAATTATGTCTGCAATACATGAGAAACTGGGGGAGACCTACAAATAGTCCAATAACTAGGGCATCACTGGAGTCAGAGACCAGCTTTGATTACCTAGGCCCCACCAGGGTGAACAGGGACTTGTTCTCTCACTTCCTTGCCTAGTGCTTTAAGTACTACTTGTTATTCTTGCTAAGTTTCTGTCTCTCTCACATGAATATCATGAGAAATCCTATCCCACTGTGGAATGGAAAATAGCTAAAACCTGAACTGCTTTGTGAGGCAGAGAAATTTTGCGGCTGTACTTTGCACAGCTCCCAGCTTATGTCAGTGGAGTGATCATTAGCCTGACTGGCAAATTCTTCTTCCAGGACCTGATTCGTCTAGAGATTTAAGCAATATAATTGAATTTCAGTGTGAGGAGACATTGAAATATCAAGCATCATTGTTATGGGGAGACAAGGATTCTGTGCAACAGTTTTCAAACACACATCAGGCATTACGTATTATGTATCTGTTCCGCTAATCTGACAGTGGAGTACCTCTGCCCGTGGGGACAGGAGAGAAATTTCCTGCCCAACTGTAGCATGTAGGCTGCTTTCCCTACCATTAATGACCTTGGAGTTCCTTTCTTTTATTTCTTCATCCAAACAGTTCCTCAGCTCTCTGCTTCACTCTTTCTTATAGCTCTCTTGTCTTGACCTTTCTCTCCACAACCCTCCAAATCCAATTGACTCCATACTAGCACCCCACACATCTGGCCTCCATTCTATGATTCTCTATTCCATGAGTCTTCTAAGATTAACAAGATGTTACCCTTCCAAAATCTTCCTCTCCGCCTCAACTAATCTCTAAGCTGAAGTTCTTCTCTGCACTTCTCTCCTCTGAGTACTCCTAGTTTAAATGCCCCTGCAACACACACACTCTTTCTCTCTCTCTCATGCATGTGCTTTCCTCCCATAGCAGCACCTCCCACCACAGCTCTTGTTGGATCCTACTCCTGCTGACTTTTCAAAAATTCCACCATATCCCACTAACGTACTTCCTTTGTACTGTTCTGTGACCATATTTCTAACTCTGCTTTCCACCATACCTGTGCTCTGAAAGCTTCATTTTCCCTCCAGACGTTTCATGTATTTGTTCCTCCATTGCCACCGTCACTGGGTTTTCTTTTATGCTGATAAAAATATTCTTTCCTTTTTCAAGAAAGCCTCCCTCTCTGCCAGGCTACAAAAGGAGGGAAGAGTCTGCCTTGCATCCTAATAGATGGGATATCAGCTCAGTTCACACACGGTGAATGACAGGAGCTTGGCTGGAGTTACTGTAATACTCCAAGACAAGAAAGGGAGAGCTGTGGTCTGGAATTGGGTAGTGGAAAGCAAAGTCTTGTTTGCAACATGTTGCCAGCCGGGCTGATTAGAAACCTTACTGAACTTGTTGGCTGTCTCTAGCAGCCACAACAGAAGGTGTAAAGAGGTGTCTTGACCCCTTCTGAATCACAGAATCATTTTGTTCCTTCCCTCTCTGTTCATTCCTATTTTGGTCCAGCTGACATTTGGAGATAACAAAAGAAAGCCACTGTCTCCTCAGGTGAAAAGCCCCATGACGAGTGCTTGTCTCTATTGCTAGAATTGCACGTCCTTCTGGGGGTCTCTGTGCCTAAAGCTAGGGCCATGGCAAAGGAGGTGGTGCCTGCCAGCGCACACCGTGCCACAGTGCCTTAGAAGTCAGTTGTGGCTTATTTATTTCATCAGCAAGAGACATCAGTGGGTAAGATGAATTAGACTGTGCTTTCTGCAACAGGCAAGACATGAATGACTGCCAGCTGGATACCCCACTGAAAAAAGCACATGACAAACCATTTTTCCACCCAACAATCCAGAGAGTTTGAAAGCCACAACAAAACGCCAATAAATAGATGGGTCTCCAAGCAGTCAAAGGATTTGAAATCTTGTGCCATTCTTCCTCTTAACAAATCCCTGCCAAGAAAAAGGAATCAAGGCAAAAATAAAGGAAGGGAAACAAGTGGGAGAAGAACTTTTTCAGTACGATCGTTTTCCCACAAATGGAAGTGTCTCAACTGGAGAAGTGGTACAAGGATGATAAGAAAAGAGAAGAGGGCTTAAGCAAAATGCGTTGCTCACCTCATTTCTACTAACCTCCTCCATTAGAGTTGTACATCAGAAACAGAACCTCTTCTCTGTAGCGGCACAAGATATTTGAATCCTGTGAAACAGACAGTCCTAAAACATTCCAGAAGACTTCCTGATGTTTTAACAAATAGAACTTAGTATAATTCCTATAAGCAAAACCTTGTTTCTTTTTGCTTCGGCAACTTACACGCGTCATTCTGGCTGAAAGATACGAAATCTAGTGACAATGTTTTTAGATTGTGTCCTTAACCTCTGTGTTTTCCACAGAAAGAGATTATGCCAAATGTGATCACATTGGATAAGCACATTGGATTCTGACATTTGAAATAATTTGCTACGGTCTATTATATCTTTATCTAACAGTGAATTCAAGCAGTTACAAAGCAGACATGAATAAATCAGTAAATGTATTTCTGATACAACAAAACACGACTTTCCTTTGTTGTGCACCACTGTGGTGCTGTTATGGTTTGGCAAATGTATGGAGTTTCAAAAAGAAGTGATTTTCATCAGTTATTCAGAATATTTTTTCCATTCCATTCTATTATTATTTATAACCTTCTAACAGCATTAGCACGTTGATGCTGATTTTGCTGAGCTATAAATACATATTCTTTTTTGGGGTATGCCATCTGGAATCAGAATTCTTTCAAAGAAATGTAAATAGCTAGCTTTTTTTCCCACATTATATCACTAACATTTTATTTTTCTTTTTGGATTTGCAGGTGGCAAAGGAGGGAAAAAGAAGAAAAACAAAAATACTGCCAAGCCCCAGAAAAATAATGGTTCAAACTGGGCCAGTGTTCCTCTCCCACCCCCTCCCGTGCAGCCACTTCCAGGCACAGAGCTGGAGCACTACGGGGTGGATCAGCAAGAAGCAGGGTAATTTTTTTTCCTTTTCTTTTGAAGCAAAACCTGTGGTTTGCATAGATGAGGGTTTTTTTCTTTTTTTAAATTTTGCTAAGTGACAATATTATTCAGTTTTGTTTAAAAAGAAAACAAGAGAGAGCACCTTGTCCTATAGACTTATTCAAGGCTATGGAGGAGGAATGTTTGCACATCTTCTCCTGATCATGACTGAGGATGGAAATAACAGTGACCTTGCTTCATCATCATGTAGGTCTTCTCTGCTTACTCATGCTGAGAAGTATCCTGCTTCATAGGTGGCTTAAATGAATTCTTTTGGGACTGCTTGCAGATGACAAGACTCAGAGTGAGTAAGGATGACATAATCTGGCTGCTTGTATCTTTTCGCTAGTTTGATGTTTAAAAGTATTAGAGCCAGCAGAACAAAACAAACTACACTAAACTGGATTAATTTTAGAAGATGAACCATTGGATAATAATCTCATCGGCTTTTAGAAGAAAATTCACAGTTAAGGAAGGCATGCTATTTATAGGCCTTTTTTTATTATTTAAACAACTCCTGAGTTTCTGGAACCTTACACTTCTTTTTGGATAGTTCTCAAGGACACAAAATCACACAGAAACACTAAAAGAAAGAAAATAGATATTTCCTGTGCAGAGAACTATTATGGAATGCTTTTTATAAAGTGATATTATATGAAATACCAGGTTATCAAACTCTGGAGGAAAATCAGAGTATACAGAAAAATAGTTTACTGTGGTCAGTTCTGTTGGAGACTTTGAGAATCATTGTTCTGTCAGGGACAAATTTCTGCCTGTATAAATACATGGATTAATCTATATTCCCTAAGGATGAAACATATGTTTTAAAAATAATTGTAATAGCTTTACTGAATAAAAATATTTCAAGTGTTATCTCTTTTGCAAGCATAAGTTGACCATCACTACTTTTATAATGAAAATTAGAAGAATGAAGTATTAATATTTTAGTTTATACCAAGTCCTTCAACTATTAAAATGAATAATAATCAACTGTGTAAGTCAGTGGAGTTCCTTTTACAATGAAGGTCCATTCAGGCTGTATTAGAGTTAGAATTTCAAAGCAAATGCAAGGGAAAATGAATAACCTTACTGATTGTAATTGTTGTTTAAATTTCAAGACAAAAAGTGCATATAATCATTATGTTCTGTATTCTGTTATAAAAAGCTAAAATAAATTTAAGTTGATTTCTCCATATAATATCAATTCATATCCTTAAAACACATGTGCAGCCATTTCACTAAAAGAATTACGCTGCAGAAGGCATACAACTTGGATTTTCGTTCAGGACAATGAAATTGTGTGAAAGGTAAATGGAAATACCTTCTAGAGAAATCCCTTGTGACACAGGGATTGACTCCTCAGTCGCATAAAGTATCTGTTACTTAGCTGGAAGGAATGAAGTTGGTCACCAAGACAACACTGGTTATTTAAGGAAAAGGTGTCACCAGCCTTCCAGGTTTCCAGCATTTCAGAGTCAACTTTTCCTCTGATTACCTTTTGAATTACCTTTCTCTGATTTTGTAGTATCTCTTAAATAGTGGTTGTAACAAGACATTCTAATGTGCGTTTCACAAAACACAAAAAAAATTTGAAGATTAGATTTACAGTGTCAGTCTTGAGCTACAGTAATTTGCAATCAGCTTCACTGAACCCGATGGATCTACAATGACCATACTTCATGAAGATGTGTCCAATATTAATGGTGGTTCTGAATTCAGGGGCTGGTCTTGTTTCCTTGGTTTTCAACATGCTAAAATTGAATGAATCTCAGACTGCATTCCTTAAGTTGCCTTTAATATTGACATATTGGGTGAAAAAAAAAGCAAACAAATTTATTAAACTGTTTTGTTTTTCTTTATTTGCTTTGATGTATACTATGTATGACAACTGCAATGTCTTTTATAATGCAGACGTAATTATATTGTGAATTATGATTGAAAAATGAACTTCCAGGCAGAAAAACTAAAGGCTGTAATACAATTCTCAAAATGTGATATGAAAGGTGAACATTTAGAGCAATAAAACAAGGAAGCTGACATCTAAACACTTATTTTTCTGTGCGTGTCTTCCTATAACTCTTGAATTCAAGTGTGAGTTTCATTGGCATGATTATCCCAAATAAACTAAACAACTCTGACACCTTATTTTGCTTTTAGAAATTAAGACTAGTGGTCTATTGGCTTATAGATTGTAAAAGAAAATCCACAATATTAGCAAGTGAAAAAAAGTCACCTAATATAGGTAAGAAAGAAAAAAATACACTCTTAGTTCTCTCTACCATCTTCTCCGCAGAAGAAAGGAGGTTTGCATGCACCTCCGTTTTTCCATGAACTGCAACACACGTAAGGAAAGGTGAACAAGTTAATCCAAGCAGCCATTTTATTTAATATGGCAGCTTTTGGGCTGTCTTAAATTCCTATTTAACCTGTGCAGAAAATCTGATTATACAGTTATTTCCTTAGCAAACTCTCTTGTGAAAGATTCCCCTTTTTTGTGATTTTCTGCAAACTCTGTGCTCGTTCCTTGTTACCTTCCATAATTTTCTCTTGTATATACAGCAGTCTTTGAAGTTTCTATTTTCTTGTAGTAGCTCCCAAGCAGCATGTTCTCTTTCCTACCCTTTTCAGAGAAGATGCTTCTGCTTGGTTTTATCTAATAAACTTGACAGTAAGGAAACGCTTATTACTTATTCATTATCATCTGCTCATATTTTTTCACCAATAATATACATGATCTTGAGTCAACCACGGTAAAGGCAGTCTTCATATTGTTATCATTGGTTATTTTTATTTCTTTCTATTGATTACACCTTAAAATGGGATATTAGCCACTGGCTGTCAATATATTTGATAGTCATTTTCTGTCTTTAGAAAAAGTAAAGAATATAATACCTTTTACATCAAAAAATCCTTTCTTGCAAGGCCTCTAGAGGGAAGCTTTCTTTGTTGCAACAATGTGTCTAATGAAACGGAATTGTTGTAGAATGTGTCCCTTATCCATCACCTCTGTTTTTTATTTTGAAGAAAAAGATCTATCAATGTAGTGAACCAATCTTTTTAATAGGAAAAGATTACTGTAGAATAAAAGTTCTGAGAATGCAATAAAAATTGAGACTCATGTTTGTTAACCAAAACTTATTTAGGGATTTAATTATCACAAAATTACAATCAAAGGTCCCTAGTGAAGTTAAGGTGCTTAGATTTTAATAGGTACTTGATACAGGTTGCATACATTTTCACCAAGTTGCATGTACTCAGAAAAACAAAAAGAACATGGATTTGATTAAAATTCACTATGCTGGTTCCAGTATTTTCAATAACTGTGTCATTTATGTGTAGTGTAGTTACTATGTAGTCTGTTAGTTTTGTTAGCCTTTTCTTTCAAGTTTGGTTTTTTGGTTTTTTTTTTTGTAAAATGCAGGTTAGAACTGGTGGCATTTCAGACATCTTACATTCTGAAGACAAAGGTTCTTGTGTCTGAAATCTCGAATTTCAATGTCCTGAACTTCATTCTTAGACTTCTTTCCATTTCAAACAAAATGTAGCTAAAGATGTGGTACTTGTGCAGAATCTTTTTACTAAGAAATCTTTTTATTAAGAAATCTTTTTACTATCAAGCTGAACATTTGGGGGTTTGCAGCAAGTAAGGTCAAAAGGCAAGCACATCCAAAGCTCATTTATGCATTACTGAGAAGTCGCTAAGGAGTATCTTTCTGCCCTGTCCCTTTTAAAGAAGAAGCCATTATACCAAAGCATGAGATTTAGAGAGTAGAAGTAAGTGACAGAGCTGTTGCATGTACATTTTTAACAGCATGAGTTAGGATGGTCCCTTCACCCTTGGGTGGCAATGTCGTGAGTGAATATTGCAAGGAAAGACAAATTAGAGCTCGTCATATCTTAATTATCTCCTAAGGAATTGAATATGTATCATATAACATTTTCTTAAATCTCTGTCTTATGAAAATGGTAATTATCATTCACTCAAAAGCTCCTAAATGCCAAGTGTTAAGACGCAGCATTTATTTGCACCTCTGTACATGAATGTACATTTGTGTGTCTATATATGGTTATATCTAGAAATAGATTTAAAGTGATACTGGCCTTATTTACAAGATATGTCTTCGACAGACTTTTGGATGAGTAAGTCAGGTTGTTTTAGCTGTCCTGAATCTGTTCTTCTAAATACAGACTACAGGCCTTTGAATAAGGAAAAGGAGTTTAGCGAATTTTAGAAATCTTTGGGTCTTGCTTAAAGTAAGTGTTCTGTTCATAATACAGGTCTTGAAACTATTCTGTCTGTGTTCTCAGCCCTTTACTAACCCAGCTTCACACTTGAGGAAGTTGGCAGTGACTCCTTTTTCTCTGGGAAATGGATAATTCCTTCCTTCCAAATCAGGAGCCTTAAAGGAGTATTTTTAAACTGATTTGAGAAATTAACTGTATAATGCAATGCACTGCCTGCCTGCATTGCATAAAGAAGAGGTGTACCTTGTCAGCAGCCCTTGAAGGTGGAAACAAGATAAAATTATTTAGACGATGCTTGGTGAATTGCT